>ERZ1023310.42-NODE-42-length-45959-cov-6.323741_pt1 | contig 45959 bp, 59 predicted proteins | sample MGYA00380476_ERZ1023310 | MGnify/ENA primary metagenome ERZ1023310 (study PRJEB33173, sample SAMEA4830346) | metagenome | study: EMG produced TPA metagenomics assembly of the PRJEB25223 data set... | reverse complement strand
AAAAATTGAAAAATTGAAAAATTGAAAAATTGAAAAATTGAAAAATTGAAAAATCTCTTGAAATTGAAGTATCACACCCCATTTAATTTAAAATTTTAATAAAATCATAAAGTTATACTCCGATACTAAGACAGTTTATCAACACATATATTTATCAAGTTTTATTTTATCAAGGATTATCATCACCCACCATGACCATTAATTTTGACCGTATCCAAGGCAAGCTTAACATCCTAGCTGACGCCGCCAAATATGACGTTTCTTGCTCATCATCAGGCTCGAACCGCAAAAACCAAGGGGGCTCTCTTGGCAATTCGTCCACATCGGGCATTTGTCACAGTTTTACCGAAGATGGGCGGTGTGTGAGCCTGCTCAAAATCCTATTTACCAATCACTGTATCTATGATTGTAGTTACTGCACGTCAAGACGTAGCCATGATACGCCCCGAGCCGCCTTTACGGTCGAAGAAGTGGTGGATTTGACCATGCAATTTTATCGGCGAAACTACATCGAAGGGCTGTTTTTGAGCTCAGGCATATTCAAAAGTGCTGACTATACGATGGAGCGACTGGTTGAAGTGGCACGGCGACTGCGTGAAGAAGAACGCTTTGGCGGTTATATCCATCTAAAAACCATACCAGGGGCATCGCCTGAGCTTTTACGCCAAGCGGGTCTGTATGCTGACCGCCTAAGTGTCAATATCGAGATTCCGACCATCTCAGGGCTAAAACTGCTCGCCCCCGAAAAAACTCACGACCAACTAAAAGCCCCCATGCAGACGGTCAAAGATGAGATTGTGGTGTTCAAAGACAGCAAAAAACACCACAAAAAAGCCCCCAAATTCGTTCCTGCAGGACAGACTAGCCAAATGATAGTGGGAGCAACGGGGGAGACGGATTTACAAGTGGTGAGTCTTGCCAGTCATTTTTATCAAAAATACGACCTAAGGCGGGTGTATTATTCAGGCTATGTGCCTGTGTTGGCAGACAAAAATCTGCCTGCTCTCTCCACGCCTGTGCCGATGGTGCGTGAAAATCGCCTGTATCAAGCCGACTGGCTCATGCGGTTTTATGGTTTTTCGGCTCATGAGATTGTCACCCCTGACGAGCCTTTTTTGGACTTAGAGTGCGACCCCAAATTGGCGTGGGCGATACGCCACCGTGAGTTTTTCCCCGTGCATATCCAAACTGCTCCCTATGAGATGATACTTCGCATACCTGGCATTGGGGTGAAGACCGCCAAAAAAATCATCAAAGCAAGGCAGTTTCGCACGCTGACTTTGGAGCATATCCAAAAGATGGGGGCGGCGGTCAATCGTGCCAAGTATTTTATGGCGTTGTCGGGCAAAAATGAGCATTTGGCACATTTGACCAAGGATAATTTTAGGCAATATCTTATCGGACAAACTCAAACCAAATTCAAAGATGAACGAACGGGACAGCTTGCTTTGTTTTAAGGTTTTATCAATATGCCCTAAGATGTTTTTGTCATATGGGCGTGTAATGGTGTTTGCTTCCTATGATATTTTTATTTTGACAAATTGGGAAATAACTTGGATTTATTAACCCTTGATGATGGCATTACCCTAACCCATGACAGCGATTTTGATGGCTGGCTGACGGCGGTATTTGTCTGCTATGAGCAAAAGTACACAGACAGGGCGACATTGGTGTGTCGTCATCAGTACGCACCGCAGTTTTTTGGCACGGTCATGGACGTAACAACCGACCCTGCCAAAGCCGAACGGGTGCTGACCAAGCTCACCCAAACGCTTGGCAAAGATGGCATCAGACAGCTCATGTGGGCGTACTTATCCGAGTTTGATTATATCCCAAACGTGCTGTTTGGTGTGGTCAAATACGCCCTAGCCAACCCCACAAAAAACATCCTAAAAGACCATGCCCACCCCGATGTCATGACTCTGCACCAAACGGTCAAATCAGTCGGGCGAGAGCGACACCGCATGAAAGCCTTTGTCCGCTTTGAGCATACCACAGACGGGGTGTATTTTGCCAAAATCAATCCCGATTTTAATGTTCTGCCACTCATCACCAATCACTTTAAGGCACGCTATCAAGACCAAGATTTTGCCATTTATGACATCAAGCGGGGTTATGGCATTTTGTCAAGACAGGGCGATACAGACGTGCAAATGATTGTCGGGATTGATGATGATGTATTGGCGGACAGCCGCTCGGTGTGGAGTGATGATGAAGCTCGTTATCAGCGATTTTGGCAGGGATATTTTGCCAATGTAACCATCAAAGAACGTATCAATTCCAAGCTGCACAAGCAGTATCTGCCCGTTCGTTATTGGCGATATCTGTCTGAGAAACAAGTGCGTGGCGATGAAGATTTTTTGAAGAAAAAACGCTGATATTTCCTTCTTTATCAATGGGGTGATTATTAGAATATGATTTGAAAAGCTGTTATGTTTTGGGTTCTTGTCTTATGGAGTGTTTGGTTTTACCTACAAAAAAGACTTAACTCAAAATATGAGCCAAGTCTTTGATGTTTATGGTAATAATTGGTGGAGATGGCGACCACCAATTATTATAAATAAATATTTGATTTTATTATAAATTTTACAAAATAAACCGTTATTGTGTGGTATATGTGTGGGATTTGTGATGACCGCAAAACTAAATGCCGAAACATTGAAATTGCAGAAAGAGACAAGATACTACCCAACAATCTCTATCGTCTTAGCAGCCATTGCAGTATTAGCCTCCTTGTTAGCCCTAGCCAAATAAAAACAAACCCCCTACCACACGGCAGGGGGTTTTATTTACGCCTCATTGGTGCTTACACGCCCATCGCTTGCCAATACAGGCAACTTATAGCGATGTGGGGCGGGATTGGGCTGTGTTCCACACCAGCGATAAGCAATGACACGGTTTTTGCCAAAGGGCTTGATGTTGACCGCATCTGCTTGGTTTCCACCGAGCACCATCAAGTTACTCGCCTTATCTCGCCCCACAACAAAGCCCACATGACCGCTTGCACTTTTGGGACTGCCACGCCAAAACACCACCACACAGCCATAGGCAGGTTTATCAAGTTTTGTGCCTGCCTTTGCCCATGAGCGTGCCATTGGAAATGATTTTGGGATATGGTAAGCAAGACCAGATTTGGCAAAGACACCGCCGACAAAGCCCCCACACCAAGCAGTCTCATCGTTTTTAAAGACGGCAGGGGTGGCTTGACCTGTGGCATCAAATGCCAATTTCCAAAGCTCCAAGATGACGGGGTTATGCTTGACACTCTTGATTTCTTTTGTGCCGATGTATTTACGGGCTTCGGCAACCCATTTTAGTTCATTCATAATTTTCTCCATTAAAAAAGCCCCTAGGGGCGTTTGGTTAAGTTATCATAAAGTTTGGACATCTGACTGATGGCATTACCGCCCAAATGTCCTGCCATGGCGACCATGACAGCGGTGTAGTTAAGCGACAGCCCCCACTCACGGCACAGCAAAAAAGTTGTCAGTCCTGCAAATCCTGACAAAAACATCTCGCCCAAAAACCTTATAAATAATGTCTTAACAGGCTGTGGCTCGGTCGCTTGATTTAGCTTCATGATAAAATTGGCAAGCCCGCCGCCCAACGCCAAAAACAGCACATAAGGCAAGGTCACTAAAAATTGTAACCATTGATTTTCGTTCATAGTCTCTCCAATAAAAAGCCCTAAGCGGTTCGCTTGGGGCGTGGGTTAATTGTGCGTTAAATGGTTAGCAAATGTATTAAATATGAGTATATCTGACATGGATGGCATGATTTTTGGTTATGCCATGGATAATATTTATTGGGCGTTTATTGCCATCTTCGAGGACATCATTAAAGGTTAATAATGTCGGACACACAAACAGCCCATCACGACAGCCAATACATGCCATCTTGTAGGTTTTTGTATAAGACGAAAACTTAGGATTTTCTAGCATTGATAGTTCATAGAGCAAAGTGCTACCATACCCAACTCTAAGCTCGATATAATTGACAAGCATTAAATCTACTGAGCCAAAGCCTGCTACTCCTTTAATACGGGTGTTAAGATAGCCGTTGTTGACCTTGATAAAACCGTTCTTAACAAACTCATCTTCTGTGCTTCTGTCTCTTATCATTTGCTTCATTTTCTGATGCCACTGCTCAAATTTTTCTTCTAGTGAATTAAGTCTCTCAAAATTAAAGTCAGAATCCACTCTTCCCCTATTGACTATCTTTCGTAGGTCAATTAGCTCTTTGGCTTCTTTGGCACTCATGAAAGGGCGGTGGTTGTGGATGGTAAGCGTGTCCATATTTAACAGCCTACTATGATTGCTAAATGTTACATTGCCCTTTTTATCGTACAGATTGATGCCTACCTGCGTTTGTCTTTGGACATTGGTATCAAAGACGTGAATGCGGTAATTAGCCAACTGCCCATCTGATAATCTGCCATTTGAATAGAACATGAGCCGTGTTTTGCCATCAAATTGCCCTGCGTTTAAAAACACAATCGGTTCGCACTCATGAGCCATCCCATCATAGGAGATTGTGGTGATGGGGGTCATGACAGATGGCACGTCTGCATAGTACATACAGTATTCTTTGGTATGAATGTCCACCCATCTTTGTCGCATTTTTGAGTTAACCCCCAGACGTTTTGCTCTATACCAAAGCTCTCGCTTGTTTTGGTCAAAGGGGGGTGTCAATAGGCGTGTTGGCGTAACCGTTTTGATGAGTGCAAATACAGGGGTTTGACTGTCAAGCAGGATTTGCCCCTGTTTGGTGTAGGTTTTAAATATCATATTTGTCCTTGTTATCACTTCATAAGTAGCCCCAGTATATTTTGATGGGGACAATCTTTTGATGATGGTTATGGGTGGTGATGGTAAAGCCGTCTTTTGTTTTTGTGATGTCCACACGCCAAAGGTTGTAGGTGTAGGTATCATCGTCATCTTCATCGGTTGCGGTATTGGTTTGGACACTCTCATCGTTACGCCCCAAATAGATGGGAACAACAAGCAACTCTGTGCCATCAGGGGGCGTGTAACTCACCGTCTGATTGGTGCGTTCGCTGATGGTCAAGCTGTGGATGAGTTTGGGGTATCGCCCTGTGATGTCGGTCAATAAATTACCCTGCCTGTCCCATACTTTTAGTCCTGTCATCATAGTAAAATCCCGAGCTCTACCGCTTTTTTGCCTTGGGCTTTGTCATACCATACGGTAAGACCTTGTGAGTTAAGCTCCAAACTTGACCCATCGCCAAAGGTGTTGTTTAGCTCAAACCTGCCATCTTTGAACAGCCGCCAACCTTGTCTGCCTGCCACATAGTTATCCGATTGTATGCTGTCGGCGATGTGGAGCATGTTAATGCTTGCCCTTGCGATACTAGCACTGTTTAGCCACGCCCCCGCAGGATAGCTCACGCCATCAATGACCGTAGTGCGTGTCGTAAACACGAACGGCTTTTTGGCACTTGTAGTCCCCCCAAAGTAGATTTGGTCGGCATTGATGCCAAAACGGCTTGTAACACGCCCATTTTGCAAATCACTCATAAGCCCATAGCCTGAGATAAAGCCGTTGTTATCCACCGTTACCGCTTTAATAGCACGCACGCCATTAACAGACTGCTCAACATTGCGGATGCTTGTGGTTTGACCGTTTAGTGTGGTTTGCAACTGACTGACCTTATTGGCTTCTGCGGTAATTCTGCCGTCCACCTGTGTGACACGGGTGTTAAGCTCATTTAGAGCGATGGTGTTGGCTTTTGCACCTAAACCACTTTCAAGTTGCGACAGTTTTGTCGCAGTCGCTTGGTCTTTTGTCGCTTGCGTCTGCTTAAACTCATCAAGTGTTGCCGTTGTCGCATAGGGCGACAAATCAACATTGATATCTTCGGGGGCGGGTGTCCAGTCTGTTGCCACATTGCCCTTTTCTAACTTGATGCGGTCAATACGGTTTTGACTGGCGGCAGAGTTTGGGTAAAAATAGACATTCAAATGTGTATCATTAGGCGTGCGGGGTGTACTACCGTTCATCGGCAATCGCCACCGCCCCTTGCCTTGATACACGCCATCAGCGATTTTGGCAAGTTTGAACAATTCAGTATAGCCTTGCGTGTTATACACGCCAATGCCCGTGCGGTCTGCTCCCATGTCGCCCCACAGCGTTACCACTACTTCGTCGCCCACGCTCGGAGCATTGGTCAACTCAAAACGGTGCATATAGTTGGCATTGGCAACACTTGGATTGCTGTTTTTAAGTAAGTTACGCCCACCCACACTCAAACTGTCAAATCTCGCATTAAGCTGATTTTGAGCCGTCGCTAACGCTTGATTGGTGTCAGCGGTTGTGCGTTCTAGTGTGGCGATTTTGCTCTCGGATGTGCCAACTCGCCCACTCACGCCTTGCACGGTGCTCTCAAGCGTTCGCAGGGCTTGGGTGTTTGCGTTATCGCCGTCAGCTCGTGCAGTTTCTTCACGAGCGATACGTGCGGTTAAGTCCGTATCAGCCTTTTTGTATTGGGCATCAAGCGTGTTAATACGCTGTGATAGTGCGTTGTCAGCATTTGCCGATGCCTGCTTAAACTCATCAAGGCTTGCCGAGCTTGCCTTGCTGTCAATATCGGCTTGCAAATCTTCGGGGGCGGGTGTCCAGTCGGTTGCGATGTTGCCACGTTCTAGCTTGATTTTATCAATGCGGTTGTTCGATGTAGCAGTTCTTGGATAAAAAAACACCTCTAAGTGTGTGTCGTTGGGTGTTAATTCTTGACCTTTAGCTATCGGCTTACCCCATTTACCTTTTCCTTGATATATGCCGTCCGCTATTTTTGTGCAGACAAAAAGTTCCGTCCAGCCGTGCGAATTATACACACCAATCCGCCCATTTCTATCAGAGCCAATTTCGCCCCATATAGTTACCACAACATCATCGCCGACATTTGGGGCTTGGGTAAGCTCAAATCTTGTGCCATAACCAAAATTATGTGTATTGTTACTCGCTCTTAATAAGTTACGCCCACCCACCGCCAAACTGTCAAATCTTGCCCCCAACCGCTCAATACTGGTCGCTTGCCCGCTTTGGGTCTGCTTAATCGCACTAATCTCGGACGTGGCATTATCCGCCTGTGTTTTGATTTGGGCATACTTTTGCGACAAATCGCCTGTCGTTACACCAAGCTCACGGATTGATGACGTATGAGACCCCACGGTTTGGGTTAGATTGGCGATTTCGGTCGTTTTGGCATTTTTATCCGCTTGTAAAGCAGTAATATCACGGATAGCACCGCTGATACGGTTACGCTCGGTGGTGATGTTGCTAATGGCGGTTTGTAATTCACGGTTTGCCGTGGCAAGCTGTGCGTTTAGCGTGGGCAATTGTGCATTGACCCCGTCCACCGCAGTTTGCAATTCACCGATTTTGGCAATGGGTGTACGTAAGGTTTGGTCAAGATGACTGCCATTAATCTGACCGCTGATAAGCTCAAGCACCTTGCCAGCATCCGCCGATGTCGTGCCACGCACCCAGTCCGTCCAGTCCGATGTATTACCCAGCTTATCCACGATTCGCCCACGATAAAACTGGGTAAGGTTACCCTGTAAGCCTGTAATCTCGTGCTTATTGGTGGGATAAGCGAATGTACCAAGGGTTGTGATATTACTTCTGCCGTCTGGGCTGACTTGGATTTCGGTAAAGTTGGTGTCTTCCGACCCTTTGTTAAAGACCCAGCCCAAATTCATACCAAACAAAATCCCTTGCACGGTCAAATTGGCAGGGCGTGGCGGTTTGCCTGTTTTGCCTGCAATAGCGGTTAATTGGCTTGATGTCGCCAGGCTCTCGCCATCAAAGCTATCCACGGCACGCACACGAGCCATATAAGCCCCACCGTACACGCCGTCAATGTCCACGCTCTGCCCTGCCACTTTGGGTAGGGTCTGCCAGTTGCCATCATCTTTTCGCCACTCTACGATGTAGGCTACCGCCCCCTGCACCTGCTCCCAGTTGATGGTAAGTGTGGTAACGGCTTGTCCTTGGTGTGTGCGAGTGTTTGCCGTTATCGTTACCGTTTTTGGGGCGTGGATTGGCGTAGCTTTTAGCACGGTGTAGGGCTGTGGGGTTACCACCGCTCCATTGTCCACCACGTCATATTTTTGACGCTCATACTGCAAGGCGGTAATGTCAAAGGTCGCATCATCGTTTTGGGCGATAGAGAGCACCCGAAACTGCATGAGTACCAAGTCATCAGAGATTATCGCCCACACGTCATCAGCTTGCCCCACGGCTGTATCTACTGTTAGTGTATCGCCATGCACGGACACGATTTTGGCAGTCTTAATCGTGCCGTCTGTGTTGATTGTTAGCGTATCGCCCACTTTGCCTGCGGTGCGGTCAAGCGTGAGTTGTGTGTCATTGACCGACAATATCCGCCCAGAAACAGCACGCCCTGCAAATAGATTATCAGCGATGTTAATCACTTGCCCCACCTGTGGGATAAAGCCCATTAGCCCCGTTTTAAAATTAACCGTGCGGGTTTCGAGCTGCTCAGCTTTTAGTGCCCACAGCCCTGCACGCTGGGCTTGTCCACGAGAAGTACAGCCAAAGGCGTTGATGTCAAGCGTGCGTATGCCGTATTTGGCAATCGCTGACTCTTCACGCACCATCTCATATTCGGTGGCGTAGTCATGCTCGGGGTTATCCCAAGCGACCTTGGCAACGGTGTGGCGGTCTCTTGCCCTTGTGCCTGTGTACACAAACTCGCCCACCACATTGGCAGGGCTAAAGGTATAGACAGGGTCTTTGGGTGTATCACTATCTAGCACGATTTGTGAGCCATCCCAAAACGATAAGCCCCGAAACACGCTAGCGATATTTTGTAACACACGATAGGCATCATCGGCTTTTTGGATATAGACATTGATGGCAAAACGTGGCTCACGTCCGCCCATGCCGTCATCGACCATCTCATCGCAGTATTGTCCGATTTGATACAGTCGCCATTTGTCCACCATGCCGTTTAGTCGCTCGCCCAAACCATAGCGTTTATGCGTGCATAGGTCATAAAACACCCATGCAGGGTTATTACTGTAAGCAAGCTTAAAGGTGCCGTCCCACAGCCCAAAATAGGTGCGAGCGGTAGGGTCATAGTTACTAGGAACTTGGATAAGTTTGCCCTTTAAGCGTACGGCGATTTTGGCGATGTTGCTAAACGTTTTGGCATTATAAGTTAGGGCAAGCAGGGCAGTGTTGGGATAACGCAGTTTGGCATCGATAATCTCGGTCAATGCGTCAATGTACATGGTGTCGGCGATAAGGTCGCTGTTGCGATTGGGCGTGATACGGCGGACACGGATAGTCCATGTTTTGCCCTTTGGCAAATCAATGCGGTGCGAGCGTTTAAAGCCAGAGCTTGCTTTGCCACGGGCGGACGTGCGTAGCATCTGTACAAATGCCCCGCCATCTGTTTGCACGTCTACGGCGTACTCAATGCCATAGCCTGTAATATCGCCATTGTCATGTTGCTGACGTAAGGCGTTAAAATTTAGGCGTACTCGTACAGCGGACAAATCTTTGTTGTTAATCGCACGCACAAAGGGGCGGTCATGACGTAGCTCCACGCCCACCGCTGTCTCATTTTCGACAGACGCAAAGCCCTTGATGTAGCTTTGGTCGTGTGTACCTGTGCGAAAATCCCACGACACGTCGGTAAAGTTGGGCTGTCCGTTATCGTTAATGATTGGCGTGCCGTCTAAGCGGATTGACCTGCCGCCATCGGCAAGCCCAAAAATCTCCCCTTCGCACAGTCCATATAGCCCTTGATAACGCTCCACCGACACTAGGTCATCTTTGGCGATGTGGGGGCGGTGGGGCTGTGGTTGTTTCTTTTTTGCACCGTGTATCATTGTTTTACCCTTACTTATTTGTCATTATTCGGCATAAATGCCCGCACTGGCGATAAATCCGCCCACGTCTCGCTCGCCATACAGTATCGGTACAGGATTGCCCTGTGCCACGGTCGTTACCGCACCGCCAAAGCCGTTATTGGGGCGGTTACCGTCTTCGTTTATCTCGCCCAATTTGGGCGTGGGCATAAGTAGGCTCGTTACGCCACCAAGCAATAACCCTGCCCCTGCACCCACCATACCCCAACTGATTACCCCTGCACCAATACCTGCACCAAAGCCTGTTGCAATCAAGGCAATCCCTGCCACGACCTGTAACCATCCCATTGCTTTACCGCCTGCTCCAATGACACGGGGGACGATGTGGATATGATTGGCGGTGGTCGTATCGCCAAGCTCATGCTCGCCGATGTTGGTTTTTTGGGTGCGTTTTTTGCCCAAAAACACGGCAAATCTAAGCCCAAGCTGTTCGCTGTCTGCCATAAACTTTTTAAAAGCAGGGATTTGGCACGCTAGGGCGTGGGTCGCTTCTTTGGCACTTTGCACATCAAGCGTAAAGTATCTGCCGAATTTTTTGGCTAGGATGCCGTGTAGTTCAATGGTTTTCATTTTTAAACACCCAACAAAAAACCGCTCATGATGACATCATAAGCGGTTAAAATCTTTTATTTTGGATAACAAAAAAGTCAAATAATCACAACAATTTTATAATAAATTGCAATAATTACTTGACTTTTAATGTAGTTTAAACTATAATATAAACCATCAAGCAAGGGTGGTAGGACACCCAAGCCTGATAGGTTATCCGCCACCGACCTTGTCAAGTGGTGGCGACCTTAGGAGATAAGACAATGAAAACGCTCTTCAAAGTTATCATCATTGTTATCCTGCTAACAGTTAGCAACAACGCTTACTAACAGCAGGTAGCCTGTAAAGGCTGGGGCGGTCAAGCACACCGCCCCGCTCCTAAAATCTAAATATATCTTACCAACAATTTAAGGATAAGTCAAATGCCATCTACATTAGTAATCTGCATTAGTAGAAATTGTAAAGATGTCGTTAGACTTAATGATTATATCAAAATAGAGGGTCTAATAAAATGCCTAAGATTGTCAAAACCCCAAAAAGCCGTGCCGAAACTCAGCGTGAGAGTGATGAACGCCGTGGGGTAAAACCCATCGGCTTTAAAGTCCCCATAGAGTTTGCCGAGCTACTTGATGAGCTTTCTGGCAAAACAGGCAAAACCAAAAACGTCATCATCATGGAAGCGGTGGAGCTTTGGGCAAAACAAACCTAGCATGACGCACCACCATCGCCGTGCGTTTACCCCAGCTCTCGCCATATACTTCACGCACGGATAACCTGCCGTGTGGGTGGTGTAGCACTAGGCTGTTGCCCACACATGGCGGTGTGGTCTCGCTTGTTAGCTTGCCATCGCCCAAAAAGATTAGGGCGTGGTTGATGTGATGGGTGCGACCCACACGGCATAGGATAACGTCATGCTTTTGTAGGTCATGCACCACGTCAAAGCCTGCCTTTTTAAAATTATTTTGATAAAGTGGTTCGTGGCTTTCATCTTCCCACCAATCATCGGTGCGTGGGAAATCGGGCAATTTCATGCCCAGCTCCCGCTTGTAATAATCACGCACGAGGCTATAACAATCCTGCACCCTGTGATGATATTCACGCCCGAGCAGTGGGGCGGTGTAGGCGGTAGGCTTATGCGTTTTGATGTCGCAGTACTGCCCCCCATCTGCATGGTAGCCAAAGCCACAAATGACCCAATCCACGCCATGTAGCCCCATTTGTACCCTATCCACTTCGGATGGCTCGGCATTGCCGTCGGGGTGGCTATGAACAATCGCTTGTATCTCGCCTTTGTACGATAGTGCCACATACTGCATGGGGTCTATCTCAAAGGTTTGGCTAGGGTCATGGGCGATGTTATCGCAAGGATAGTACTCGCCCCCGATGATAAGCCCACAGCACTCGGCAGGATAGGCGGATTTGGCGTGGGCGTGGATGTTATTTTTTAACGTTGTTGTTAGTTTCATTTTTTGTCCAATAAAAAACCACCTTTTGGGGCGGTTATCACTGTTTGGATAAGCTAGGTTATTTCTTTTAATAAATTGGGAATGACTTCAAAGTATTTTTTGCACTGTATGTAATCGGCATAGTTAATTTCATCATTGAGTTTATAATCAGATTTGTGGCGTTTGGCTAAAAAGTCATCAAATTTAAGCGCTAAAGAATAGGCTTTTTTATTGGTTTTGCCTAAGTCCTCCAAGATAAAATAAATGCGTTTATGGGTGCCTGTCTTAAATGTACCCGCATCTGATAGGTCATAATTTTTAAATTTTGCCTCAATGTATATTTTACATTCGTGATAGATGGCGTAGTAACTACGATTGATATAAGCACGTAGCAAATGTTCATCAGAATGCTCATTAATCAGAGTGGATAACACAATGGCTGTTTGCCGTAAATCTTGTTCATTAACAGCCATCATGCCACCTGATGGTACTTGGCAGGAATAAAATGCACAATGATGTTTTTATAATCATCAAAATGCAAAGTATCGTCATCAATAAGTTCGTCCATAAACATGTCAGTCAATTCCACACATTGATGGACATCTACATTGTTGAGATAAACATTTAAATCAAGTCGCTTGCCAATCTCATTTTCTACAATAAAAGGCCTTGTGGAATAGTCGCCACAATAATGGTGAGATAAAAAACCAAATAATCTTCTTTTGATATTAATAAACGTTTCTTTATCAATATCCACATCTTGTAATATTTTTGTTTTTTTATCAAGGGATGTTAGAAAAGGGTGTAAATCAACATCGTCACCTTCATACAGCAAAAAAGCTTTTTTTGCCATATCAGCATCCAATGCTAAATCAGCATTGGTCAATGCCATTGAAAATACATGACTATCCATTGGGTTTTGTTGCAGTAATTCAAAGCAAATAGATATACTTTCTTCGTGCCTACCAAGACGATTTAAAAGACCTGCATAATTTACTTTGCCAAAATAATTGTTAAGCAGTTTGGCTTTTTTCATACTGTCAAGGGAGAGTATGGCATTGCCCAACAAGTTATGAGCAAAGCCTTGTAGGATATAGCCATCCGCAGCACTGGTTTGTACTAAGTTTTTACCATCTCTAAGCCAACGGTGAAACTGCAAATTATCAGGATCGGTCAATCCTTGATAGCTTTGCAAAAATTCATAGGCTTCTTGGGCTTTACTTTTAGGTTGCATGTATGTTCTCCGCTTAGGGCGTTTTATTGTACCATGTGTTAGCATGACTTAGCAAATCGCACCAAGCCACTGGCAGGAAAGCCCCCAAATCGCTGTTCATTGTCCCTTAGGTTAGGTTAGACGCAGGATAGCCTGCAAAGGGTAGTTCGGCATTTTTGCCGAATCTAAGCATACAGTCGGACAGCCGTCCACCGCACCTGTCCTGCTCGGGGTCATCGGTGGGCTTACCGTCAATGGTAAACCGTGCCGTGCCTGTATATCCGCACGCTTCGCCCCGATAGCGACCGCACACCGCTTCATGGCAGTAGCTCGTGATTTGGCGGACGGGGATTTTTTGCCCTTCAAAGTCCACGGGGTTGGACAGCTCAAAGGTGGTGGTGGCATTCGTCTCGGACGTTTTCTGCTCAATGTACCAATGCTGTACTTTGTAATGCTCATCGTCCGAGCTGTCCAAAAACTCAGCAAGGGTGTGGATAACTTTTAGTTTCGCCCCTGCAAAATCGCCATATCGCAGGCACAAATACCGCAAGGCTTGTGGCACACCGCCGATGTCGTTATGCACGGTCAGCGTGGGCGTGCTTGCCTTGCCGTCCGAGCGGACTTCTAGCCCGTCAGCGGTTATGGCAATGGCTTGGTATTCATTGCCTTGCCATGTAATCACGCCCCCATTTTGGTCATGGTTGTGTCCGTGAAAGCGGTAAATCTCGCCCCCAAGTTTTGTAGCGTCAAGCTCATACAGGGTAATAAAACCCTGTACGACTGACTGCTCTACACGGCTGTTAAAGCTCATAATGTCTCGCTTGATTCGTCTGTTTCGGCAGGCTCGGCAGTTTTGCCCGCCACATCCACCGCCACGCCAAATTTACCGTCTTTGTAGGACACGGCAAAGGCATTAACGGTTTTTGAATTATCCCAGCCTTGCAGCTGTTTTAATTGACCCGCTCCCCATGCCAAAATCTCGGTGCGAAACAGACTGGCACGATTGCGTTTTAGCACACCGTTGTTAGCTTCATTGTTACTAACTTCAAAGCCATCATCATCAGGATAATAGGTAATCTCAATGGTACTGGCTTTATCGCCGTGTTGGTTTTTCCAAAAGTCCACCTGTGCGATAAAGGATTGTAATACCGTCGCTTCGGTGCGTGATAATTCGGTTAGGGTTGGTTCGCTCATTTTTTTTGCTCCTAAAAAAGCCCTTGATTTACAAGGGCTGTGGGTATGTCGGCGACATTAATGTCGTCGACATGGTTAAAAAACTTGTTCAAACTTTAAACTAATCTGCCAAAAATTCCCCTTGCGTTGGCTAATATCATAATCTTGGCAAATGTATTTGTTGGTGTCGCCATGTGGGTTCGTCCACAAAAACGGCAATACGCCCCCATGCTCATCAAGAAAGGCTTGGATTGGTTTGATGACGGTATCAAAATCGCCTGTTTTGCTACCGCTCCAATCGGTGCGTTTATTATTGATACCGTGGCTTACTCGCTGAGCGTAGCCATCATTAAATTGGGTTTTGGTAACGTTATGACGAACATCGGCGGACGCTCCCATGTTCATTTTCCATTTGAAGGTTTTCATTCTTTACCCCAACAAAAAACCTACCAATATCGGTAGGTTTGTGTGATTTGGTTTACATTTTGAGTTTATTTTGGTAAAAATCAAATTCTTGTTTAATAGCTTCCTTGGTATCTGAGTCATAGTCATCTGCTTGCAACAAGCTGTCTTTTAGGCTATTCATATATTTTAGATAATCATCTAAATCAATAACGCCTTTTTCAGCTAAGTAAGCAATTGAGCCAGCACCAACCAAGCTATTTGCGTGCAATTGTTTGGCAATTGGATTGACAATACCATTAGCCAATGCTTGAACATATTCTTCTTTCATACTATCTCCCGTAAAGTTCACCGCCTTGTCGGCGTGCTTGTATAAAACGCTGATTGACCGTGGCATTCACCTTATTATCAATCATCTTACCAATAGTTACCATCATATCACCATTTGGCATTTGTTGCACGTCTGTTTTTTCGCCTGTATAGTTATTGATAATAACCTTGGTTTCACCACGACCTTGCAAATTGTTTAACGTGCGGTCTAGGTTTTGGGCGGTGTGGCGTGGCAATACACGCTCACCCTTTTCCAAATTCCACGTTCCACTTTTCGGCACGCTCATGATACCGTCATGGGCTTGACCCACGGGCATTTGCACCGCTTTGATGTTACCAACGATACTTGCCACTTGACTTGCCACCGTTGCCATTGCCCCTAAATTCATGGGAAACGGGTTGGCGGACGCTAGTGCGATGGCTTGTTGTATCGCCATGACCGAGCGAGCGATAGCAAAGCCTTTTTCGATGGCGAACATAGCACGATAGGCTTTTGAGTTTTCGCCCAAAAGTGATTTTGTGCTGTCCGCTAAGGATTTGGCAACGTTCTCACCACCCGACAACACCAAGTTTTGCCGTGCTTCGTGAAATGCCTTTTCTTGTTCTAGTCGGGCAAGTTGGCTCTCCTGCTCAGTGATAAGTTTGGCATTTTCGGCTTCTTTGATGATTGCTAGGTTATCATCAAGCTGTTTTTTTAGGTCAAAATAGCCCGTTACCGCACTACTTACCGCTGACCCCAAATTATTATTTTGTAAGGTAGGCATGGTAAGCGTTTTTGGCATATTTGCCATGGCGGACATGACATCAGACTGGCGTAACGTCTCAATCATCTGGTCGATGTACTTACCATCAAAGCCTTGTTGCGATAAATCCCACCGCTCGCCTGCGTACTTATCGCCTTTGGTGCGATACAGATAAGTATTTTTGGCTAGGCTGTCTTGATAGCCTTTTAACTTCTCACGAGTTTTAAACAGTTGGTTGAGCTCGCTTTCAACTCGGATTTGGTCTTTTAGCGTTGCCAGCAACTCTTCATTTGCCCCCCTGTATTTTTCGGTGTTGGCGATTTGCCATTCCAAAATCTCCAAGCGGTTCATGCCGTGCGTTTGTAGCTTCTCATCAATGCTTGCAATCTCATCACTGATACTTTTATTGATGTCGTTAGATTTGGCAAGGTCAAGATTGGCACGGGCAAGTTCTAGCACCCTTGCTTTTTGCTTGTCGGTCAGCTCGGCAAGCTCGCCAAACTGGACTTTGTACTGCCACTCCGCCAATGGATTGGCGTGGTTTTTAAGCATAAAGTTTTGGCGGTGCAAATCGGCAACGGTGCTGGTCAAAGCATTGGCTAGATTTTGGGCAACTTGTTTGGCATCGCCAACTTTATCGCCCACACCCAAAACAAAGCCTTCGCCTGCCCATGCCCCAAGCTCACGCATGACCCGAGATGGGGAATGGATATCCAGTATTTTTCGCATACCGCTAGGGATATAATTGGCAATTTCGCCTACTTTTCGCTTAACAGCGTCAAACTTACTAGCAATACCTTCAACTAGCCCTTGTATGGCTTCCATACCCACTTGTTTAAGTTTCGCCCCAAGTCCCTTAAATTCACCGACAATGTCGGTAACGGCTTTTTTAACAGTGTTCCACGCTTTTGTCATGCCATCGCTAATGGCTTTTTTCACACCGTCCATATCCCCACGCACCAACGCCTTGATGACGGCAAAGGTTGTGGTAAAGATGTTTTTGATTAGGGCAAATTGTGTACTGACCACCGTACCGATAACAGTCAATGCCGTTTTAACAGGGGCGGGCAGGCTGTCAAATATTGATTTGGCTTTGGCTTTGAGTTCATTAAATTTGCCCACGGCATTTTCAACAATCATTGCCGTTGTGCCACCGACAGCGGTATAAAACTCGTCCCATTTTTGCTTAGCATTTTGGACGATTTCATAAATTGTACCGCCAATCGCATCATTAATGGCTTGCCATTTGGCTTTGACATCTTCAACCATGTAGTACAAGATTTCGCCAAGGGCATCATTAAACTCTTCCCAGTTTAACGCCAAAGCAACTAATGCCGTCCCAATCGCCATTACCGCTGCAACCGTTCCCCATACAGGAGCGGTAACGCCTGCCAAAAGTCCAAAACCTGCTATCACCGCAGGAATGGCAAGACCTATTGTGCCAACTGCCAAACCTACCCCAAACACAGCCGTAGTAACAGCAACAATGGTAGCAACGATTTTTGGGTTTTCGCTCGACCACTCGGCAAAGGCTTTTATCACAGGGGTTAAGGCTTGCATGATGCTATTAATGGCAGGCAATAAAGCCGAGCCAAGGGCGATTTTGACCGCTTCAATGTTGTTATTAAAAAGTTGCATTTGAGCTTGGCTTGTCCCTGCCATGTTCTCAAACTCTTTGAGCATTGACCCTGCGTATTTGGACGCATCGCCCATGTCTGTCAGCTTTTGTGTGGCGACTTCTTGGTTTTGGATAAGCTGAGCAAAGACAGGTAGGGCTTCACGACCGACCAGCATGGTAGAGACTGCCGACTGTTCGTGTTCAGGAATGGTCTCACTAATGAGCCGTGTAATCTCCATTAACGTGCCGACCGCATCTTCTTTCATTTTTTTGGCGACATCTTCGGCAGATAAGCCCAGTTTTTCAAATGCCACTCGTTGGGATTTGGTTGCATTCTCCCCTGCGGTCAGTTGCAGTGAGATGTTTTTAAGTCCTGTTGCCACATTGGACGGGTCTATACCCACAATCACGGACGCCAAGGCGGCGGTTTGGTCAGCGGCGAAACCGCCAAGCTCGGCAACCGCACCCACAGCTTGGGTGATTTGCATGATTTTAGCGGCGTTATTTGGACTGGTGTTACCCAGATAGTTAATTTTGTCCGCGAGTGTCTCAACTTCTGATTGCGACATATTAAACGCCACCCGCATTTCCGCCATCGCTTGCCCTGCTTGCTCGGCAGTAATGTCAAATGCCACGCCCATTTTGGCGGCGGTCTCGGTAAAGCGTGCCAAATCCGCTTGGGCAATCCCTGCTTGTCCTGCACTTGCCATGATATTTGCAAGCCCTTCGGCAGTCATGGGCAACCGCTGACTCATCGCCAAAATGTCTTTTTCCATCTGCTTAAAGGCTTCGGGCGTGTCAAAGTCAATGACTTTTCTAACCCCTGCCATCGCTGATTCAAATTTGACCGCCGATTCTACCGACTTCGTAACCCCCGCACCAATCGCCGCTAATGCCACGGCTGAGCTTTGTGCCATTTTGGTAAATGTTTGCTTATTGCGATTGGCAAATTTTTCTAGTTTTTCGGCATTGTTTTTGACATTATCGCCAAAAATTTTTAACTTATCGGTTGCCCCACTGAGACTGCGATTAAAGGCATCAGTAGTGGCTTCTAGGACGATTTGTAATTTTGAAACGACAGCCATTAATTTTTTCCAATAAAAAACCGCCAAAAGGCGGTTAAGATGAATACAGGTATTGATTTTAGATGAGTAGCCACATCATGGTAGCCACGACATAAATAACTGCGGATAACACAAGCCCAATCCACATGCCGACATCGTCATGGGGGCGAACAAAGCCACCGACAAACGTACATAAAACGCCAAAGCCAATCGCCCCAATCAACCAAACAGCAACAAATAATAGAATTATCATGGTGTCATCTCCTTAGCTTTATCATAAGGCTTTTTAGAGCTAAAATCAAGTGCGATTAAACATCGCTATCATCGCCCCCACTTCTTGTCGGGCTTGGGCTTCTAATTTTTCTCGCTCAAAGGCTTCTTTGTCATCATCAGTCATCGGGTTTGGGTCAATGATGAGAAAATCATGCACTGATTTGTCTTTATCCCCTGCTTGCATATAGGCGAGCAGAGCAAAGCCCAAATCGGTGCGATACCCACCGATAGGGTCTAGCTCATCATAAGCGACCCACTCGGCAAATTCTGCCACCGTGAGCGTGCGTTCAAGCTCGCCCACCGTCTTTCCCAAATGAGACGCCAATTTAAACAAAAATCGGCGGTCTTTATCGGCGATTAGTTTTTTTTAATGTCGGCTAGCTTGTCATCAAAGCCATTAACTTCACTAATAGCGGTTACTAGGGCGGTCATGTGGCTGGCACTCATCGTCCCTAACTGCTTGATATCGCCATCAGCAAACAGACGTTTGCCGTCTTTGTCGCACACACAGTGGGCAATCATGACCAGTCCTGAGCCGACGTTATCATTAGCATCTGCTTTTTTGGCAATCTCGCCTTGGTCTGACACGGTCAGTCTTTTGATATAAATCTCGCCAATGCCGTCCACGTCTTTTAGCACAAGTGGCTCGCTCACACAGATGATGGCTAATAGTTGGGCTTTATTTAATGCACTCATAAAAATTCCTTAAAATCTAAATAAAAAGCCTATCGGTAGATAGGCTTTTGGATTTGGTTGGGGTTAGACAGTCAGCTCTTTTTTGACTTCGCCTGTGATGGTAATTTTGCCTTTTTTACGCAGTTTTTTCTTCGTGTCTTCGGCATCGGTCGTCAGCTCGGCAATCATGCCCTTAAACTCTCGGCTCTCTGTAGGCACTTCCACGAACTTATACTGGAAATACAGTTCTTTGCCAGTATCAAAGCTCGTTTGGATGAGCTGGTGCGTCTCGTCATCAGGCAATAGCACATATTCCAACTCAATTTCGGATTCTTCTTTAAAGTCCACTGCCGCCTTGACCGTTCGGCGGTCGTCTGTGGCGGTGATGTCATCTAGTACTTTCGCCTCGTTAGGTGGCACTGCCTTGGTTAGGCGGTTGATTTTTTTAAAAGTGCCTGATGTACCTGTTTCAGACACCCACAGCTGATAAAAGCTGTCTTTGGTGTTTTCTGCCGACATTTTTTTTCTTGCTCCTATTGCTTGATTGCGGTAAAATGGTGGATAAGTCTAACGACTGTCTTTAAATTTCTACTATTGTAGATTGCTGACATTTTTTTGCTCCTGTCAGTTGGTTGTGATAAAATGGTGGATAAGTCTAACGACTGTCTTTAAATTTCTACTATTGTAGATCTACTGTAGATGCAAGGTCTGCCAAAACTCATACTCTATTAAGCCACGATACAGCCCATCATCATACAGATAAGTCGTACCGCCATAGATGGATGGGGTAATACTGTCAAGTTGCCTTACCGCTTGGGCGGATAGTTTTATGGTCTCATCGTATTTTTTGGTATAGACATCAATTTGCACCCGCACCCATTCATGACCCGTTATGCCGTCAAGGGTATTATCGGGCTGATTGGATATGATGTTATAGACGATATAGGGTGGCGGGTCGGTTTGGCTCTCTGGCACAAAAAGCGGATAGCACCGCCCAGCGACCAGATCGGATAATAGGCTGTATATGCGTTCGCTTGCGGTCATGGGATTTCTCTTTTTTTGGGCAATAAAAAACCGCCTATCGTCAGATAAGCGGTCAATAAGTACAATTTGGGAGTATGACAAAATCATACCCCAAACTGGTCTAAATTTCAAGTACTTTTAAGGTCTTAGGCGACTTTGGGCAGACGCGCCAAGTCTGTCTTTTGGCGGTTGGTGCAAGGTTTTTTACCGTCAATCTCGCCCAAATACGCCCCGCACTTTCTGAGTTTGTCGCCCAGACTTTCTTGCATATCAGCGATGATGGCAAGGCGTGTCGTGATTTCACTATCATTTTCGTCATCATAATACTCCATCATCATATAGATAAGGGATAGGCATTTGTTGATGTCGTTGCCTGCTTCGTCCAACAGGGCTTTTGGGGTGGCAATCGTTATCATCTTACACCTCCTTTGCGTTGTCAAGGGTGGTTAGAAAAGGCGGATTTTTTAGCATAGATGCCAGCCGTGCCGATGACGCATAGTTAATGGCGGTCAAGGTTTCGCCATCAATATAAGGCTCATTGATGATAAGCTGTGCAATGTCTTTGGTTCTGACAATCTGCTCATCAGGCTCTAACACCCGTGTCCATAATACGCCATCGTTATCGTATTTGCCGACATCAGTCCTGTGCATCGGTGGTAGTGGCAAAGGGGTTTGGGGATTAAACTCCCTACGCTGGGCGATGACCCCGAGCAGTAGTCCTTGTAGGTATTCGGTGGCTTGTCCGACTTGCTCAGTCGTCAATTCACAGGCTCTGTTAATGTTGAAGCGATGATGAACCAAATTCCACACTTCATCATAGCCCAGATAGCTTGCCACACGCACAAACCATTCGCAGGTCTTGACCAGTCCATTACGGTCTTTGACGGTGGATAGGGTTTGGGGGGTGGGTAGTGAATATGAACCAGTTTTACGGATGGACGGTAGGACTTCTTCCATTACCCATTCTTCAAATTTTTCCGCTTCGGGTTTTCGGCTTTTGATAATCAAGCGGTAAAGGTTGGGTTCGTTGATGTAAGTCATTTCCTGAGATTTTCTTGCCTTTGATGTGGTGTAACTATTCGTTACATCACATTCGGTAGGGGTGTACCGTTTTGTTACACCCTTTGGCTTGCAATGGTCGTCAATTGCTTTTCTTGAATTAGCGTACCCAAGAATGTTGCAAACATCGCTGGCAACAAACCACACTTCACCGTGTTCGTCTGCGATAGTGCGAACGGGCTGATTTTTGAAATCAAAATTGATTAGGTTTGACATAGGTCGTTTCCTGTACTGGTTAATAAAACTACCACCGAAAACGCCAAATAGGGTGGTAGGGGAACTTGCAGGATTGGCGTGCCGTCAGTACAGGAAAAACGGCGTGTCAAAGACACTCCCACAAGCCCCTACCATAAAGATAAAGGGTGTGTGCAATAAAAAACACGCTGTCTTAGGCGTGTCATTATCGCCTGCACTAATTCGGAACGCCAATTCCGCTACCTGATTTTGCAGGTATGGCGTTATTTTAGGTTAGTTGAATAAAAAAAGCAAGCGTTTTTTGCTTGCTTGGTTAAAAATTTAAGCTTTAATTGCCAAAATAATCTCTGGCAACTGCCAGACAAATACAATCGCCATCACAAAAACCAACACGCCCATCAGGGCAAGACAAGTTTTGATTAAGCCATGTTCTTTTAAAGATGTGGTTGTCATTTCAATAACCTTTGCAATAAATTCAGACATATGTTAAAATCTCTTTTGTACAAGTTCTAATTAAAAACCCCAAAAGATTGCCGTCTTTTGGGGTTTTGCTTTAAAAGCAAGCGGTTTTTGCTTGCCAATAAAAAACCCACCGACTGGGGTGGGTTTTAGCTTTGTTATGCTTTATACACAATCAGCAATAAAATAGCAATACTACCCCATAATTTTATCAATTCGCTCCCTGAGCTTTTGGGCAAAGCGGACTTCGGCATTGGCATAGCCACCATCAAATGTCGGACGAAAAATGGGACGTGGGGCTTGGCTAGATGTCCCAAACTCATTAAAGTACCAATAATAAGCCGAGCCATACGTCTTACCCGTACCTTCTGAGACATAAATGGCAATGGCAGCACCGTCAATATTGGCAGATACGCCACGGGTCAACTTTCTGCGTTTGATGGATTTTTTATACAGACCAGGGGCTTGCATTTGGTATTTGCCTGTACCACGTTTGGCACGTCGTCTGCGTTTTTTGCCATTTTTATCAAAATAATAACCATCGCCTTGACCGCCTGACATATACCGCCGATACATACTGGGACTAACAGGGGCTTTGGCTCTCACGGCTTTATACATCGGCGTACTGGCAAACATTAGAGAGCCATACAGCACACCGCCTGCATCTTTGTTGCTCACTTCATCACGCAGTTGGTGCAGTTTTTTATTCAGCTCGTCAAGCCCCTTAATCTGCATGAGCCACCCCTTTTAACATCAGCGTAAGATACTCACGCCCTGTATTATTGTCTGCCAAAGGTTCGCCAACTATCTCATACATCCGCCCTGCGTATTGCACTCGCATGGTGTGGTCTATGTCGGTGCGGTAGCGGATTTTGGCACGGGCGATGATTTGGACATCATGGGCTTGCCCTGCGATGACATCTTTGCCCGAGACATGGCTAAACTGCCCCGATAGGGTTAGGGTGTGTTGCCAGTCATGCGATATTGCCCCTGTGACGGACTGGGTCGTGGTCTGTTGATAGATTTTTAGGCGGTGGCGGAGCGGTGTGGCTTTCATGATTTATCCTAGGTTGTTGGGGTGCGATATGGCGACAGTAGCTGACGGACAGGGGCAGGCAGATAGTTGCCATACTCCGCCCCACGCTCGGCATTGCGATTGTCATCAAGATAACCCACCATAAGTAGTGTGGCGACTTTTAGGGCTGGTAACATCTCGTCCGTTATCTCATCTGTGATGTAGTTTTTGACCGACTGTGTGGCAGATTGCAAATAGGCGGTTAGCATCACATCGTTACTGTCATCATCATAGCGTAGGTGGTGTCTGACTTCATCAAGCGTGGCAAAAGTCATGATTTATCCTTATTGATAGTGGCATACACTCGGTAACGTGGCTTGACCGTCTTGGCGGATTTGTCGCTCTTTGGTTCGTTGCCATGAACCACACTAAACGGGTTCTCGGTGCTGTCTCGTCTTGCCAATGCTTCTAAGCTATAATTCTGCTGTTGCATGAGTGGCGACTCGCCACCGATGACAGGCGGCAAACCAAGCGTTGCCCGTGCTTCGTTGGGGCTAAATATGCCAGATGACGTACCTTCTTTTAGATACAGGATTTGGCTCATGCTATCCATGCGGATAAGCGGGGCTAGGTTGGCTTCGCACTCCACGCCTTTTTCTAGGTCTAGGTGTTCATCAAGCAGATTTTCCATGGCTTCGATGTAGTGTTGCAGACAGTCGCTATAATATATCTCGTTCAAATCAGACGGTTTTTGCCCTGCTTTTAACTCGCCCATACCCACTTTAAAGGCAGGAACATGAAACACCGAGCAGACAGTCTCGCCACTCATTTTAAGCTGTTCTAGGGCTTGTGCGTCTGATGATGACATACCGATACTTTCATACCTTGCACCGTCCCCCAATACGGCAATACCGCCACGATTAACACCGCTATAATTGGCTTGCCATTGTGCTTTGACTTCGTCCGCCTTTGCCTGTGAGATTGTGGTCGGCACGGATAGCACACCAGACGGGCGAGACGCATTACCAAAAAATGTCTTAGAGCTTGTCTGTATAGACAGCCCCAAACCCACACTAATCGCACACGCCGTCAAAGGCGACAAGCCCACAAGCGGATGATAAAAGCAGTTGTAGCGGTCATGTATCATCTCGCTCGCTGGCACGACCATATCATGAGCGATATTAAATAGCTTGTCGGAGCTGATTTGATAAAACACATCGCCATTATCTGATACCAGCACCTTGACACGGTCGGGATTTAGGACGTGCAGTTGCCACACATCGCCAAAAATATCCCGTTGCTTCCACACATAAGTATTACCACGCAGTAGCTTAGAGCTTATCCAATTCTCGGCAAACTGTTGCCAAGTTTGGTGCTTATTGGGCTTGGCTAGGATTGCTTTGGTGCGTGATTGAGTGGGTTGTAGTACGCCGTCTTTGACTGCTTTGGTCTGTATGCGAAGCTTGCCCACATCGGAGCTGATGAGCGACACACACGCAAATACAGCGTGAAAACCAAGCACATCAGTGCGTTTTAACTCATCATTCTTTTGCCACGCCCCTGTATAGGGTTCATGGATAAGCGGTTGCCATACAGGGGTAGGCGTTGCATTGACCGACTTTTTACCAAAAAATTTGTCAAGTAACCACATTACTCATCTTCCGTCTCTTTGGCTTTTTTGGTTCGTTTTTTGGGTGCGGTGGTCTCATCTTTTGCCACATCTTGCTCTACCGCTTCGCCTTGCTCGGCACTATCCACCAAATCATCAGCGGTATCGTTTGGCTCATCTTGACTTGCTTCACCGTGATTTAACTCATCAACTTCGCCCACTTCGTCAATGTCGTTTAACTCATCAAACAACTCGCCATTTTTGCCATTATCATCATTATCTTGGTCGTTTTCATTATACGGCTCAGCGAAACCAAGCTGGATAAGGATTTTTGCTTGGGCGGTGGCGATGTCTTTGATGTCGCCTGTGGTGGCATTGGGGGCGGGTTTTAGGTATTTGATTTGCATGGCTGTCTCCTATTCTTATGCTTTAATGGACTGTTTAGACCGTTAAAGCATAAGAATAGCCCCACGTTAGGGCTATTCTTAATGGACAATTATGTATATTTAATCGCAGCTGCTGCGGTAGGACGGCGTTTTGCCCATGTGATGAACCGCTCGGCACGGATTGCTTCTTTGTTCTCTTGGAACAAATGCACAAGTGATTTATCAGGCATGGTGATGGTTGCTTCGGTGCTGTATGACACTTCCACTTGACCTTCATCTGCCAAATAAAATTCGCTCGGTTTGACAAGCTCCACAATGTTAGTTGCACTCTCGGACTCAATGACAGGCAAGCCGTTAAGGGTTTTCTTGCCAGTCTCAGCTTGCAGACCTGTAAAGACAGGAGCTCCAAGCGGATTGACAAGCTCCGCCCATTCAGACGCTCGTGTCTCGCTCATGATGTAGAATGCACCAGATAAAGACAGGTTAGCCGTCAAGAATTTTTTACGCAGACTAAGCAGGTCAGCTTTGATTTGGGCTTCTTCGTTACCTGTGGATTCAATAATCACACCGCCATGCAACGACCCTGCTGGTCGGGTTGCGTCCCCAGCCTTGTCATCAATAAAGGTCAAATCAAGTAGCAAACGATTAGACTCAATCAAGTCATCCAAGATACGGCGGTCGCCATTAAACTTGTTAAAGCGTCCAAGCTCTTCGGTTAGCACCGCAATACCTGCAACTTTATGGCGTTTTAGTTCCACGCTATTAAAAGTGGCATTGGTAACAGGTTTTGGTTCACCTTCGCCAACCCACGCCGATGTCGCCCCTGTCGCCATACCTGCGATTGTGGTGTTAAAGTCTCCTGCACGCATATAAGGGGCAAGTTTGTCAATAATCGTTTGAGCTCGCAATAGCTCAATAAACTCTTGAACAAGCGGGCTGACTGGCACAAGCACGCCCGAGTTCGTGGTGTCCATGACCGTTACCGATTTTTCAAGCTCGGCAATGACAGACGGGTGCATTCCTGCGGATTTGGCGATTTGGGCGGCACTTACAAAGCTACCTTTGCTTGCATTTTTGGCGGACAAGGCTTTGGCACGAGCCATTTGTGCAAAGCCAATGCCTTTGGGTAAGTTGGATTCTACTTTCACGCTTTTACCTGCTTCTTTTGGGTTTGGTTCACCTTCGGCACTTGCATGAGCCTGTTCTGGATTTTCACCGCCAATCTCGGTAGGATTTGGGGCGGTTTCTACCGATTTAATCAGTTTTTGCAAACGCTGGGCGTTCTTTTCTAAGCGATCGATGTCGCTTTCCAATGCCGTGATTGTCGCTTCGTCATCATCGCTTGGGGTGTGTCCGTTTGTGACTGATTTTGTCATCATCTCACCAATTTGTTTTTGTTTGGCGGCGATGGTGGCGTTGATTTGTGCCAGTTGTTTTGAGTAATTCATATGCTCTCCGAATTTTAGGGTGATTACAAACTCTTTTAAGTACAAAACAATTTACAAAATTGCAATGTATTGATATACTTGGATAAGTAAGCAGATTGATTTGCTTATGTTGGTCTAACGACTACACAAAAATTTCTACTATTGTAGATTGGGCAAAATTAAAGCAACCGCACCATTACTGGGGGTTGCTTTCGTGATTGTGGTTGGGGTGGGTGGTGCTTGGATTGGGTTGGTCGGTGGGTTTGGCGTGTCAGCAAGTGGCAAACTAAACGCCTCTTTGATTTGCTTGACGCTTGTAATGACCGCATCGGCATTGGCAGGGACGGTAACGACTGACAACTCATAAAATTCCCACTCTTTGATGTGTAGCCCCCATGAGTTTTCCAGATAATTGTACTCTTTTATCTTAAAGCCCACCGACAGGCATTTGACAAGCCCTGATTTGATGGACTGCCATGCTTCGTCTAGGCGGTCTTTTAATTTGCCTTTTTCGTCAATCTTGACCAATTTAGCGACAATCTCAATGCCTTTTTCTGTTACCGTGGCTTGGATAACTTCGCCGATGGGCTGATTGTGATTGTGTTGCCACAGTAGCGGTATGGGTAGGGCAAATTTCGCCCCCATTGGCTCTAAAATGTCATCGTCTCGGTCGGTGCTTGGGGTGGTGGCAATGCCTGTGATGATGCGTTCATCATCGGTGTCGGTTATGGATTTGATTTGTAGGGTTGAGTAGGCTTTGGTCATTGGTTTTGCTCTTCTTTAATAAGTTTTTTGACTTCGCTGACACTACAATAAAGCTCATAAGATTCGCCATTATTCAGTGTAATTACTGCTTCGCCAGATCGATATTTTGCGACAATGGACGAAATTTGACTGATATTGACAACTGCTTCTTGGTTACAGTTGGTCGTTACGCTGATAAAACCGTGTAATTTCATTTAAAAATACCCATAAATAAAGCCCTGTGGTCAGTGGTTTGGTTTGACTAAAACCGAATCGGTATCGGTTACCGATTTGATTTGTAGGGTTGAATAGGCTTTGGTCATTTATCTGTTCCAATAAAAAACCGCCTATCGTCAGATAAGCGGTCAATAAGTACAATTTGGGAGTATGACAAAATCATACCCCAAACTGGTCTAAATTTCAAGGGGATTTTGCCAAGCGGTTAAGCAACTTTTTGTAAACGCTCTGGGTCTTTGACTTCTGGCGTGTCTTGTTCACGCAGTTTGTCGCAGAGCGTATCTATATTTTGTAGGTCATCTTTGGCAAGCTCTATCATATCGGCAAGCAAACCGACAATCATCGCATTTTCGCCTGTTATGCTGTTTAGCAGATGACCGATAATCCAGTCCATTTTTTCTACACGCACTGTGGCAAGAGTGATAAAGTGATCAAGTTCAAGTAGTTCTTCTCTCATCTTCGTTCTCCTTATTCCCATTCGCCTGTGATTTTGTTCAGTGCTGCTTTGGCGATTTTTGCCATTTTTTCATCTGACACGCCCCAAGAGCGATAACGCAAAAGATTTGGTAAGTCATCATAAGTAGAGATAAACTCGTTTTTGCCCATCTCACGCATCGTCATCACGCCTTGTAGATTGACGGTGGCGATAAAGGTTTTGTATAGCTCGCCATGACTGGGGGTGGGCGGATTGATGACATTGACCGCAGGATAGACGGGGGCGACTGTATAAGAGCCAGTTTTACGGATGCTTGGGAGAACTTCGGAAGTTACCCAACGCTTAAAGCGTTTTGCTTCATCTTTGGTTGAACCAAAAATTAGGGCATACATTCCGCTTTCGTTCACAAAGTTAACTTTTTGTGTACGACCCATTGAATCGATGGTGTCCAGTTTTTGGACGTCATCTTTGTCAGTATGGGTGGCAATGGCTTGGCGTGGGTTAGCAAAACCCAAAGCGGTTGCCAATGCCGTTACAGGAAACCAAATTTGACCGTCAATGACAACGGTGCTTAGTTCGTGGTTTTCAAAATTAAAATTGATAAGATTAGACATTGCTAATACTCCTGTTGATTAAGATTTAACCCTAGTTTGAAATAGGGTGGACAAGATGTTCAAAACACCGTCAACAGTCGGCTGTGCATTCTCACGATATGCACCATCTTGCCCATAACAGAAAGTATAGGTAATAAAAAACCGCTAGGCGTAGCGATGACGCTGTTGATTTGGGTGGTTTTGAAACACCTTAGCCATATTCTAACTAAGGGTAATAAAAAAAGCAAGCGTTTTTTGCTTGCTTGGTTAAATTTTTTCCAATAAAAAACCGCCCATTAAGGCGGCTTTTCTTGACGTAAAGCTTAATTGCTAGATGTAATTACTCTAAATATCGCAATTGGTGTTATGCCATAACATGAATTGGGTCGCCCCATTAATTTTTTAAGCTCTTGTGTCATACTTGACATGGCAACTCTCAATTCGTTTTGGTGTTGATGGTTGCTATAATCGTCATTGGGGGTAGCATCTAAAACACCTAACACATAATAATTGCCAGACAAAAAATCGCCATGTTTAAAATTAATTTCATAGGCACTACCGATAATTTCTTCACGATTTAAAGTCATCCAAACTTCATCACCATTCAGAAGCAATCTGGCTTCCAAAGAATAGGGGATCTGCTTTAAAAAGTCAAAGATGTGTTTATTGGCTTTAATTTCTTGGTCATAAATCTTTTTGCGTTTATTAAGATTGTTTTCTAAACTTGCTTTATCCTCTGCTACTTGTTTGAGTAGTGCATCAGAAGCATCTTTTAACAGGCTAATATCAGAAATGCCGAGCTTTCCAGACAATAAAACCAATCTGCCTAAATTATCAGGACTTAAATGACGCTCAATAAATCCAAGCTCATCCAAACGATTGATAACATCGCTTGGCATAGATGGCATAGGGTCATATGAGCGTTCACCAGCGTTAGTTACCATGTCGGTGTGAGATAGTTTACCACCCGTCACCGTAGGCACTCCAATGCTTGCCTCTTTTAGCTGAGTCATGACAGTATTGTCTGACATTTTCAAGCCAGACAAAGCACCAAACCCTGTCAATTGGGCATAATAGGATTTAATGCGGTAGGTGTCCACATACAAAAAATCAAAGATTGATCTGATGTTTGGTAAGTCTTGTGCCATTTTCCAGTCTCTCTTTGGTTTTTTTATGCTCTTCATTAAACCGCTTAGCATCTGTTTGTAAGTTATTTGCAAAGTCCGCAAATAATTTCGTAAGCTTGTATGCTTGGGCTTTCTCAGTGTTTTGAGTAGTGCGATTTCTCATAATCGCTCCTCTTATTTTTTGACAAAAAAATAGATTTGTATAATTGTATAGTTTAATACGCCTTTTATCAAGCTATTTTTGTCTTGACACCTAAAAATAAACCCCCACATCATCATCACCCCTAGGCACAGCTGGGTTTTGGCTCATAAGTGCCACAGCGTTTAGCATGGCAATCACAGGGTCAATCTTGCCGTTTCCGCTCTCGGACTTACTCATCATCACGCCCGAATTGCTTGTTCTGACTTGGGCATTGCCCACGCACCACGCCATTAACGGTTGATTGGCGTGCGTTAGGTCGCCACTGGCGATTTTGCGTTCACACACTTTTTGATAACCACCTAATTTCCAACCTTGCGACACACCTGTGATATGCGTGTCTTTGGGAATACCGATGGATTCTAGGGCGATGACAATATCGTCCGCCCCAGCAGGGTCAAGCCCAATGCGGTCAAGTTTACCACTATCAAAAATCTTTTTGGCAATGTCGGCAAATTCTGCGACATCATCACCGACATTTTGCACGATGACCAGATCGCCATCGGCTTCAAAATCTCGGTAGCGGGGTTCGTCTTGCTTTCGTCGTTCAAGGGCGATGGGGTGACACCATGCACGCACCCACACCCACCACTGTTTGACTTCGTGGCGGATATTGTTGTCGTCCGTGTAGATGTATTTTGGGGCGGGCAAGCGTCCAACCACTGCACAGCCCAAAAGGTCATCAAGACCGCCACCGTCTCCGCCCATGGTGATGACTTCTGATTTTTCAATGAGTTCATCAAGCGTGAAAGTTTTGCCCGCCTTTTCCCAAAATTCCGCCCCTGCCCAGCGATTTGCCCGCAAACTGATACCAATTTCCACATTCAGGTGCTTGGCTAGGGCGGTTTGTAGGGTGTTTTTGTCATGCGACTCTTTGGCACGTTTTAGCGTATCGGTCAGATAATCCACATCCACGCTCGCCCCTAGGTTGGGGTTGGTGATATACCAGTTCTCAGGCTTGATATAGTCCCCACTCTCAATGTATGACGGTGGAAATTCATAAATAACGGGCAAAAATCGTGGGTCGTCAATCTCGTCATCTCGCACGCCACGGGCATAGTCCAGCTTTTCTTTAAACACCCCCGCAGGCGACTCATCCGACATCGTGGACAGATAGATGACAAAACCTTCGGGACGACTGGCAAGCCCCCCAATGGCTTCTTGGAGCATGGATGACGCCCCCGAGCGTTTGCCAAATACCCACAGCTCATCAATCAGTACATAAGTTCCCTTGACCCCTGCCAAGCTGTTAGACTCGGCAGCGATGACTTTTAGGGTCGCCTGTGTGTGGCGGTGCGTGATTGTCTTAGTGTGGGTCGACACATTAAAAATGGCAGACAGCTCACTATCCACCCGTATCATGTCTCGCATGGGGTCAAACGAATTGTTAGCGACTTCCTTTGTGGGGGCGACAATCACAAGCTCGCACGACTGACGCTCGTTTAAGATTAGAGCGGTCAGCATAATACCAGCGGCGAGCGTGGACTTTGTGTTTTTCTTACTGATAAGTAAGAAAAACTCTTTAATCAGACGCTTTTTGGCATTTGGGTCATACGCCCCAAAGATGACCGCCACAAACTCAAACACCCAATCCCGTGTAATCTTGCCAATCTTGGGACAGCCTAACACATCAACCAACGCCAATTCTTTAAACACACGCAAAGCAATATCGCTTGGCGTGCTAAAAAGTGGCGGACAGGGGATAAGCGACTCGCCTTTGACGATACGGTCTTCCCAGTCAGGCAGGGCGGTTGTCCAAGTCGGAGTTATGGGCTTGTTCATGCTCTAATTCGGCAATCAATTCATCAAAAATACAAAAAATAGGTCTAAGTCTCTTACTGTTGTCATTAAAATAAGCAACGCCTATCAGCAATTGCTTCATTTTTCCAGTACGAAACTCGGAAACTTTTAAAATGCGATTTTTTGCTTTTTCGTGTATTTTTTCATCATTCAGCCATGCTCGCTTGATATAAAACCGTGCTTTTTTTAAATCAGTCAAGGTATCACCCTTTAACCCTGCTCGGTGCAGGTATTTATAAGCATTCCCCAAACAAAAGGGCAAAAGCTCGGCAATCTCAATACACTCAATCCCGCTTGGGCAACTGGTGTAATGCGGTGGGTGGTTAATCATATCCACGCTGTCGGTTTTGGTTTTGTCCGTCATTTTTCTTACTCCCATAAAAAAACCGCCTTATTTGGCGGTCTATAAATGATGATTTGCTTAATTTTTCAGCCCACCCATCGGCATTTCTAGCTGATTGGACATGGTCGAAAAGCGTCCACTTTCGGACTTTTCACGAGCCGTATCGATGGCATCCTCTTTCTTGCCTGTTTGAGCTAGTTTCTGTTCGGTGTATGGCAAAAGAGCGATGGCGGCGTTAATGCGTTCTTTGGGCGTGTAAAGCCCATCCGCATTGTTAAACACCGAAGTCAAAAACTCCAAAGGCGACTGGGGCGTGGTCGGTGCTTGCCGTACCCGATCTGTTTCACTTGCCGTAGCTAGTGCATTCGGATAAGTAATGTCGGTCGTGGTGTTGTCAGTCTGCGTGGTCAGTTCGGTATTGACTGTTCGCACCTGATTGATGAATGCCTGCACATTCTTACGCTTTGCCATATCCGCCACAAATTTACGGGCGGAGTCGTGGCTTTTACAGCCAGCTTCTAGGGCTGATGTGTGCAAATCTTTGCCACTCGCCACAAGACGAGCGTATCGTTCCTGCTTTTGAGTGAGTGCCATTTTTGCCTAATCCTTACTATTGTAATTTTATGTAAATAATGTTACTTGGAGAAAATGGAGATTTTTCCCAAAATACGAAATTTTTTTATAAACGGGTAGGGGCGTGGTGTCCGCAGGGTTAGCCCGAAAATTGTTTGATACCCCCCACCGTGCTTTCGGTGTGAGTTTTTTGTTTGTGGCAATCGTGGCAAAGGATTTGCAAGTTGGTGGGGTCGTCTGTACCGCCGACGGCTGTGTTAATGATGTGTTCAAGCTCCCGGCGACCACCGACACGCCCACAGCATCGGCAGGTGTAATTATCACGAGCCAAAATCTCATCACGAAGTTTACGCCATGCACGACCGCCACGCCCTTTGCCCCAGTTTTTCTTTGGGGTGTGGGATTGGGTGGGTTTTAGGCGTGGTGGTAGGGTGCTTAGTTTTGCCATGGTTTACCGTGATTTATCATCATTTGCCAATAAAAAACGCCAACAGCGTGAGCCGTTAGCGTTAGTTACAATTATTGATTTTGACAAAATGATAGCAAAAAGTGTGCAATCTGTCAATAGCCCAGTTTTAAGTTTATTCCAAGCTGTTCACGAACCTTGCCAGCGACAACTTTGGCAATACCTGTGATATTGCCAATGATGTTATCAATGGCTTCACCTGCATTTAAGTTATAGTATTGACGGCGACTAATTCCCATACAACAAGCCCGCTCTTTTGCACAAAAAGTAGAGCGACTAAGATTTTTTTTGGGGGTAGCTTATCTCTATCAGGGCGGTGGCAATAATGGATTGATGATGTTTGGCAGGTATCTTGGTCAGATATTCGGCAAACTCTACCGCCAATGATGACAACAAATAATCACGGCTGGCTTGGTCGTGGTAATAGTAATAACGATAACAAGCGTCAGCAAATCGGCTGACCCCTGCAAAGGATTCGGCAACGGCAATGAGCTGGGCTTTGGGTATTTTATGGGCGTTGTGTTTCATGGGGATTTCCTTTTGTTTTCTTGGTTATTATAGGCGGTGTGCAAAATGTGTGTCAAGTTTTGTACTACCGCACAAAGTTCTGCACAAAACCCAAGTCCTTTATTTATAAGGATTGCAACAATACTTTGTGCAGGACTTTTTGACTTTTATACAAAACTATTATAGAGATAAATTTAAATTTAAGATTTGGCATAAATGCTTATTTGGTTAGTAAATTATTTAAGCCTATAAAGGTTTTGGGTTAAAAATTAAAAGTCCTGCACAAACAAAAGCCCCAACCCTTGAATATCAAGGCTTAGGGCTTTGTGCGGGACTTTGTGCAGGACTTTTTGAGTATTGCACTAGGTTTTGTTAAGTGTTTATTTTATAAGGGTTTTTGTTTTGTGCAAGACTTTCGTTTGTGTAAGACTTTGTTTTAAGAGTACCAATCACTCCGCTCAATGTCATTTTTAAACCCATTAAAGCGATAGCCAAGCCAAAGTTCTCTTGAGCCTTGATAATTGCCAATCTCGCCAATAACAACCCAAGTGGCTTGCTTGTGGACTTGACGGTTTTGGGGTAAGCGATACCAAAGTCGTGCGGTGTCTATACCTTGTTGGGCGTTGATATAGGCACAAAATTTGTTTTTGCCCACTGCTGTGTCGCCGTTTCTGTGGCAATACATTTTGTAAGCCATATACAGTTCGTGGGTGGGAGCGGTGTTAAAACCAATAGGTAAAATGCCAGCTTGCCAGTCTCTAAAAAACCGCTCCCAACTTGGCATAGAGACACCAATCAAGCGTTCTTTTGCCTTTGTCATTGGTGGGTGGGTGTGGGCGTTTTGCTCGCCTAAGTCGTAGTTCATGAGCACCGCCAAAAACGCCCGGATGACGGTTTTGTGTGGGTCGTCTAGGGCATCGGACACGGCTTGGCGTAACTCGCTTGATATAAGCTGGCTTGGATTGACGACCATAAAACGGCGGTCGCCTTGCTCCAACTGTAAAGGCATAATATCGTTAGATAAAAACACGCAATTCACATAGTTGTCCTGCACCCAGCCGTTTGAGTATTTTTTTGAAATGTAAATCTTGTTGCCTGTGATAAGCTGTTTGATTTTGCCCATGTGGGCGTAACGGTCTTTACCACTAAAAATCTCTTCAAAGACGGCATACATTTTATCCACAACCCATTCGTTATACTGCTCTTCAAGCTGACCTTGCCCGAGCGTTACAGCATACTCACCATAAATCGCACTCATGACTTTGTCAAAAAACATAGATTTGCCTGCACCTTGTAAAGCTCCATGAAAAATAAGGGCGGTGTCCATTTTTGTACCAAGGTTTTGCAAGGGTATGGCAAGCCAACGCATTACCCACACAAAAATAGCGTGGTCGCCATTGCACAAGTGCAACAATAAATCCGTGATAGGCTTGGCTTTGGTGTAACATTCATCATAGGTCAAACCATCATCGTCCAAGCCATTTAGGGCAAGTCCTGCAAAGCTGTTGATATAATCTTTGCCATTAACAGGACTATCAATGCCCGCAGGTCTTTTGTCATCCGATGGATCAAACCAGATATTCTCTGGTGAGATGGTGGCACGGCTTGGCGATTTGAGCCAAACATCAAATTCGTTAGGGTGTGCCATTCTTATTGTTTCGGCTAAAAAGCGGGTTTTTAGGCGATTATCCCAAATCTCTTTTGTGCCAAAAATCAAAGCATAACGCTCAAGCATACCGCTAATGCTTTGGTCTGCCTTGCCCCGTCTTTGGTTGTCCACATCGGACTGCTCAATCGTTGCCGTGTCGTGCAAAAAGAATGCGTCTGCCACTTTTTTGCCGACTTTGTGGGTAAACTGGGTTTTGGTGTATTCCATTTTTTGTACAAGGTCATACACCTTATTACTCATTTTACCGTTATTCACGATTTTGGCAAAGTCTTTTAAGACGGTCTTTAATTTTTCGCTATCAGCAGGAGCAAGGATTGGCTTGACTGGCTCTTTATCGGTATTTGGCTTGGTTACTGGCTGACTTTGGGCAACCGCTTGATTTTGGGGCGTAGGGGTATTTTGTGGGGTGTGATTGATTATGACCGTTTGGTAATTGGCAAGGGCGGTATTGATTTGGGCGGTTACTTCGCCAAGCCCAAAAGCTAGGTGCAAATCATTAAAATCGGTCAGCTCGCCCACATCTGTGCGAGTATCGCCCTTAAAGTCGGGGCTAATCCACGCACCGCCCGTCATTTGAGCCGAAGTGGTGGCAGAATGAATACCGTCATTCTTGCCTGTCTTTTGAGCGGTGGCTTTGTCATCATCGCCACAAAACAACAGGCAATGATTGGGGTAAAGCTGGCGTAGCGTAGGAGCGACTTTTTCCATATTTTTGGCATTAAATGCCACAATGACGGTATATTGCCCGCCTGTCGCCAAAAGCAGGCTTGCACCTGTGGCATAGCCTTCACAAATTAAAAGGGTGCCTGTGTCGGCAGGGTTGCCAAGTGTGCAAAATGCACCGCCAACCAAGCCATCTTTGATAAACAGTTTTTTGCCGTCTTTGTCAATGGATTGGATATTGCACAGGGTTTTGATGCCTGTTTTGTAATTGTGAAAATACAAAGGAATTAACAAATTACCCCTTTTATCCAGCTTAACCCCTGCCTTGCCCGTATTTGCAATGTCGGCAATGCCCTTTTTGGTAAGATAGGCGTGCGTTTTGCCCATTATTGGACTAGCGGCAATAAAACGGCTATAAGCGGTATCGGCAACCTTTTTCCATTGCAACTTCTTGTTTTGTTTTTCTTTTTGTTCACGGGCGAGCTTGTCGGCTTGCCATTTAGCTTTGTCGACATCGCTCATTGCACGACCGCCATCAACGCCAAGCACGCCAGCAACGGTCTCATAAGCATCACGCACCGACCGCCCTGTGTATTTGATGACAAGGTCAATGCCGTTGCCTGCACCGCAGTTATTACAAATCCAAGTGCCGTTGCCTTGCTTGTCATCACAGCGGAAACGGTCTTTACCGCCACAACAGGGGCAGGGTTGGTGTTTTTTTGGGTTGCCCTTGAACGAAATGCCCACCGCAGGAAAAATACGGCTAAGCCAATGCCCATTTGCTTGGGCTTTGATATAGTCAAAATCTAAGGGTGGGCGTTTGTTTTCCCCTTGTATTTTTGTATCAGTTGTCATATAATAATCTCGCTTGCTTGTAAGCACTTCTAAGCCCATTGGTTGCCCCCAATGGGCTTTTTATTTGGCAGGTTTAAAAAAATCGCATAAGTCATGATAGCTAAACACTCCCTTGCTTGCCTTTGCCATTTTTTCTAGGGTGCCAAGGCGTGGGGATTTATTGCGGTAAATGAGCTGATTGCCGATATAATTGACGGAAAGACCACATTCATCGGCGAATGCTTGCTGCTCGTCGGCATTTAGTGTTTTCCAGAACTCGTAGAAATTCATATTTTATCCAAAAAGTAAAATAGTAATGTTATTATACTTTTAAGGTAAAAAAATATCAAGCATAATTTACTTTATAGAAAATTTACCTTTGAGATAAAAAAGAGTATTATATTATTTATTTTTACCTTAAAGGTGTATTATGTTGAAAAGCATTAGTGAAGTCAGGGTTGAGAATGTCAATCGGCTACTAGAAAATCATGGTATGACCAAGGCACAGTTCGCCGAAAAAATAGAAACAAATGGCAGTCAGGTTAGCCAATACTTTTCAGGTAAAAAGATTATTGGCGATAGTGTGGCTGCTCGCATTGAGCAGTGCTTTAATTTGCCTAGGTATTGGCTGGATAAAGATCGCATTGATAACAGCATGGTCAAAGCTGTGCGTCATGCGCCTGTTTTGACTTGGGTTCGGGCAGGGCTTTTTCATGAGACAGGCGAGCTACAATATGATGAGACCGAGCCTGTCTATGATGAGGATTATCCAGAGGGCATCTATTGGCTGACAGTTAAGGGCGACAGTATGGAGCCAAGATTTCATGAGGGCGACCTGATACTCATTGACCCCAATCGCACTGCCAAAGCGGGGGATTATGTCATCGCTATTCGGCTGGATGCTGAGGGCAGTTATGAGAATGCCATGACTTTTAAGAAGTACCGCCAAGGATTTGACGAAAAGATTGGCAGAGATTATTCACAGCTCGTGCCTTTAAACGAAGATTATGCGGTGATTGACAGTAGGCACACGCCCTTTGAAGTGCGTGGGGTGGTGTTAGAACGCAAGGAAAAATTTGTGTAGGGGTGGTTAAGATGAGCTCTAAAACAAAAAATATTTTGCAGGCACTAACAGAGCATGGGCGACAAGGCATTGACCATGTTCTACGCACCATGCCTTATGACACACTTATTCTGCACATTAAGGATATGACAGCACAAGGCTGGGTGGATAGTGTCATTACCGACATGGCAGACGGTAGCGAGCTGTTAGAATGTTGTGAGATTACACCAGCTGGCAGGGAACATCTGCAAACATTGCAATCCACCATTTGGGACAAATCCATCAAATGGCTCAAAGACAGCGAAAACAGCAAATGGGTGCTTGGTTCATTGCTTGTACCTTTGCTTATTTGGGCGATGGATAAGCTGCTGTTTTGACGATATTCGCTTCTGTCTGGACTTGCCTAGCTGATAAAATATCCAGCCACCAAGATAATAAAACAGCAGAGATAACCAAAATGGTATTGGCTCATTCATGATTGCCACAATCACATCAAACATATTACACCCCGTAACCGTTGATAAAGTATTGTATTCGTTATCGACGGATAAATGTGCCATAAAAGCCTTCTTGGTCGAATATGGCATAGCGTTTGTCGGTCTTTTTTGGTGTTACGGTCGTAAAGCCGATAAAACGAAAGGTGCTATCTGACACCCGCTCAAACAACAAATAGCCTGCACTGGTAACGATGGCGTAGCCATCTGTCGCATACTCATGTGAACCCTTGAGGGATTTTTCGTCATCAGAGAAACTCTGACAGGTTAAAAATAATTCTACTTCGCCAAAACGGGCGTTTGGTCTATCACTGTGTTGTAGAGATAGATAGGGGGCTGACTTTTGGTCTGACATTGGCTTTTCTCCAAAAAATATAAAAAGGAAGTGAGTGGTGAAAAATTTTAGGCAAAAAATCAAACACGAATTTACCAAAACCTTTATCCGTGGTGATGAAATACCGTTTGACAATGGCTTTATTCCTGGACGCTTTCACGAACAAAGCAGAGCTGAAAAGTGTCTAGCATGGGTCAAAGCCAACGCAGTACTCATCACCACCCTGTCGGCTGTGCTTGCGGTCATGATTGGCTTCGTTTCCCTGCTGGTCTCTTTGTTTAAATAAATTAAAGATACCTATCCAAATTGATCAGCGTTGCTTCGCCTTTATTTATGATGGCAATATACCGCTCAATATCGGCAACATTCACTTTATCATCTCGTCCTACTTTTATCAATGTACGGTTTAGTGCATCTTGGGCGAGTGTGTCTACCGTGCCAATCTCTACAAATTTTTTGGCTTTGGCGGTTTTGTAACCTAAGCCATAAGCAATGCATACCAAGATAAATATACCTGTCAAAGCAAGGGTTAGTGATAAAATGATGTCAAACATTTGAGCTCTCCAAAAATACACACTTTGTTACAATTTAATCAACCGTCCGTCAGGGCGGTTTTTTATTGTCTTATATTTTAACAAAAAACTTACTTTTTAAGTTTAAAAAATTTACTTTAAAAATCAGTAATTTACCAATTATTTTACTTGTTGAGTAAAATAATTGGTCTTTTTTGATTGATTTTTTTACCTTAAAGGTTTATTATTTACCCATAAGATAACTTATGGAGTAATCAAAATGCACGCAATATCTGATCTTATCCCAAAACTTATCGTCATCATCATGCTTGCTCTGCTGCCTGTGGCGTGCATGAAGAGCATGGCAAAGCAGGCTGAGGCAGACTATCAAAAATGCCTATCATGGCAAGCTGACGGACACCCCATCAAGTGTGATGTGGAGAAGTACAGATGAAACCTAAACAAGCAGACAATGGAGCAAGTCCTATCATTGACGCACTTTTGATACGTATGAGCGAGCTTGACCGGTTTAGCGATGATGAGTGTGTGCTGACCAATAAAGAGCTTTTGCCATTTGATGTTGTTACAAGCAAGAGCGGTCAATTTGGTTTTATTGGCGGTAATGTAAGTATTGGCAATGTTATTACAGAACGATTTCGCACCATCTACGAGACCGAAGGGGCTGCTGCAAGGGCGTATCTTGTCAAACATTTTGGAGATAAAAAATGGTTTTGACTCCTGCAAAAATCCGCCGTGAGCTTGCCAAAATCAACTTTACGACCGCTCACGCCAAAGTCTGCAAAGCCAATGCCATCACACATATGTTGCGGTATGAAAAAAGCGTGGCAAGTCAAGGTGAGATTGATTTGTCAGCGTTATTTGCGGTGTATTGTCATCTATCGTGGCTGTCTAACCATGTGCGTGAGATTGATGACAAGCAAGTGTTACCAAGCGAGCGGTTATTTTTGGCAGATGCCATGGCGTTTATTTTTAATATTTATGAAAAACAAAGGGGTGTGTGATGAGCAGACCATCAATGGCGATGGACGCTCGGCTTTTTTGCCAAGAGCGACAAGAGCTTGTTTTTAATGAATTTTGTCTAAAAGCACAACGGCTACTAAGACGCAACCCGACAGGGCTGACGGTGGCAAATACACAAAGACAAATTGGTATGTCTTATAAGACCGCCATGCGAGTGCTGGCACTGGTGGCGGTGGAAAAAGACGGTAAATTTTATCCAAAAGGTCCATAAGATGAAAGATGACATGATTAAACAAATCACATGGCTCACACAAAAAGACATGGCGAAACGACTGGGCGTGTGCGTCAATACTTTTAAGACCTACTACCGACCCAAATACCCACCCAACGCCCAGCGTGGCAATAAGGTATATTGGACACTGGAAAACGCCCAGCGTATCGAGCAAGAAATTAACGACACGACCGTATCATAACCATCTAATTCAAGGGGCGTAATGCCCCTTTTTTATGCTTGCCACTTTGCCACAATATCCGCCCACCATGCCATGAGTGCCACACGCTCGTCCCAGTATTCAGCACGGTTATAGACATGGCGGACATCTTTTTTGGTGTGGGCGAGCTGTCGCTCAATCACATCAGCACGCCAAAGCCCACTATCATTTGCCACGGTGCTAAACAACGAGCGAAAGCCGTGTGTTGTCATGCGTCCGCCAAACCCTGCTCGCTTAATGACTGCCAAAACACTCTCAATCGGCATAGGCTTGGTGGGGTTGCTATGGTGCTTGAACACAAAACCATCATCAATGCGTGAGCCGTGCAACTCTTTTAGTATCTGCAAAGGCTGACTGGCAAGGGGGACAGCGTGTTCAAGCCGTGTTTTCATGCGATAGGTGGGTATGACCCACACGCCTTTATCCAAGTCAAATTCGCCCCATGTTGCTTTGCAAAGCTCGCTTGGACGCACCGCCAAATAATTTGCCAACGATAGGGCAATGGGGGCAAGTCCAATGGTAGGGGTCTTTTTGATGGTCTGCCAAAAGTTCGCCATTTCATCGGCGGAGAGTGTCGCCATGTTTTTGACCGCATGGGTGGGAATGATATTATCTACCAGTGTGCAGGGGTTGTTTTGGGCGTATTCGTGGGCGATGGCATAGTTAAATACTTGATTAAGTAATCTTAATGAGCGTTTGGCGGTCTCGTATGTGCCTTGTGCGACCATGTTACTGACCGCCTTGGACACCATTGCACGGCTGACATCTGCCACCGCCATGTCCTTAAAATCGTTGGTAATGTAGGTTAGGCGATAGATGACGGTGTACTTGTATTTTTCGCTCGTCCATTGCTTGCTGTACAGCTCTACCCACTCATGGATAAGCTCATGCACTGTAATCGGGGTAAGTCCTGAGTTGTCTTTGAGTTTACTGGCAAGCTCTCGGGCTTGTTTTAAGCTGACAGTAGGGTATTCGCCCAACTTTTTGCGTTTACGCTTACCCAAAGCGGTGTATTCTAGCACCCATGATTTGCGACCGCTTGGCATAACGTCAATGGATAAGCCTTCGCCTGCTGATAGTGAGTAGCGTTTTTCGGCAGGTTTTAGCCCTTTGATTTTGTTGTCGGTAAGCATAATTGTGTGTATCTCGTGTGTGGCTGTGTGTCGCCGTGTGTGTAAAATCGTTTGATGTTCGTTGATTTACTATGATACACGATGACTTTATGAGATACAACAAGACAATAAAAAAGCCTTGATTTACAAGGCTTTTTTATGGTTTATGACACTTAAAAATACTTGATGATTTTTAGTGATTTTGATAGGTGGTGGAGATGGCGGGAGTTGAACCCGCGTCCGCCAGCACTACGCCCATGACTCTACACGCTTAGAGTCTGTCTTTGGCTTTAATCCGCACCGACCCGACAGTCAGGGTGGATTGGACGATTTGCTAAGAGTTCGCACCTGTCATCGCAACGCTAACAGATACTATCCTTTGTGCGTTCGCATCGGGGTGAGCAACCAGACCAAAGGCAATCTGTGCCGACCCAAGTAGCCCTTAGGCTGCTAGTGCGTAAGTTTCGTCGTTTGCGACTATTTTAAATTGTATGTTGATTTACAAGAGGCATACGCTCTTGACGTGCATCATTAGGTTTCATTACCAGCGTCGAAGCCAGAACATCCCCAATGGCTTGATTATAACAAAAACCACCTGCCAAATCAAGCACTTAATCACATCATGGTTACATTGGTTTATCGGTGCTGTTTTCAAACCATTTTGTTTCAAGTTTTGCCAGCTCGCCCGATGCTTTCATCTCTGCGACACCTTGGTTGAACATCTCGATGACCTGAGTTTTACTCTTGGGTGCTATCGCCACAGCGTACGAGCCTTTGTCATTGGTATTACCATACTCTAAAACATTGGTTTTGTACTCAGGATAGCTTTTGGCAAAGTGTTGGACGATTTGTTTGTCGCTGACGATGGCATCTACTTTACCATTAATCAAATCTTGAAAGCTCAAAAAGATTTTGTCCTTGGTGACCACCTGCTCAATCCCGTGCTCCTTAGCGATGTCCATAAAAATCGCCCCATGCTGCATGCCCAGACGCATGGGTTTTAGGTCTGTTACTGAGTTGATGACCGTACCATCCAAAGATAAAATCCCCGCAGGCATATACACATAAGGGTTGCTAAGCAGGTATTTGCCTTCACGTTCGGTAGAGTAGGAGATGGATGAGATGGCAAGGTCACTGGTGCCTTGCTCGACCGATTTAAACATCTCTTGCCATGGCAGGACGTTAAATTTGACCGCATAGCCATTTTTTTGAGCGATGTGAGTAATAAGTTCCACATCAAATCCGATAGGGTTGCCCTTGCCGTCAATATAAGCAAAAGGCGACATGCCACTATTGACTGCTACTTTGATGGTTTTGGTGTGAGTGGTGGCAGTGTCGAGGTTGGCAGTGTTTTGTATGGTGGGTTCCTTATCGCCACAAGCTGATAAAAGTCCAGCCATGCAAATGGCACCAATCATGACGCCTTGACCTAAAAATGAAGTATATTTCATAACCGCTCCTAACGATTTTTATGTTTATTTAACCTTTCTTAACAATATTGGGTAGATTTATTAACAATAATCATACTAAATATTGACAATATTGTATAAAATAACATTGATTTTTGCAATGACTAATATTGGAAAAATTCATTAATGATATCAGGGATTTTTTATAAGTATCTGTAATTATTATATTTTTATATATTTAGCCAAAAATATCAATCCTAATTTTCATGAAATCTAATAAATGACAAACTACTTTGTTCTGATTGACGGGTGCTAGGCATGCTTTTTTTATTTCAATTTTGTTTCTATACTGTAATTTATTTTTATAAAAAACCCGTGACTTATCACGGGTCTGCTGTTTAAAAATGGGTTAAACTCACGTTTTGTACCTAACGTATCTCTCTTTCTGTGTCCCGCCCTTGCTCAGAGCTAATTGTGGCGTTACTAAGCTCAAAAAAGTCATCAGGCAGGTCAGGTGTGCTTGCTGGCAGGGTAGTGCCAATATAACCTGATGGGGTAGGGACTTGGATTTGTTGAACAGGATGGCTGTCTGTGATGATGGGTTGTACATTTTGTACAGGTTGGGGCAGGTAGTTGCCATCGGGCATGCCTTGTACAGGCATGTTTTGTACGGGCATGGACTCTGGCATGGTCTGTATGGGCATGCTTTGGACGGGCATGGTGGTGTTTGGTGCTGGCACAAGCTGGGTCATGTCCACGTTGAGTGCGGTCATGGTCGCTTCATCAAACACCAAAAACTCTGTCCGCCCATTTTTAAAGCGACCCAACTCGGTCACGTTGTCCGATATTGGAAAGCTGTCGCCCACACCTTTGGGGGTCAGCTGGGTATCACTTACGCCCTGCTCTACCAAAAAGGCTTTGACCGCTTCGGCTTGACTTTGTGATAGGCTAAGATTTGCCATGCGGTCAGTGCCATCTCCGCCACTGGTATGAGTTGCGATGATGAGCTTGATGTTGGGGTTGGCTTTGATTTTCTCTGCCAGTAGTGACAGCACGCCATGGGTGTTGGCAGGCAATTCGCTTGTGCCATTAAAGTCAATCACCGCAAGGCTTGCCGAGCGTGACAAATCATAGTTGTTGGGCGGATTATCAAGACCATTTAGGGCGGTCGTGGCACGTTCAAAGCTCTGATTGATGACATTTGCTTTGTCCAACGCGGGGGCAGGCGAGACGTCAAACTGCGGGGCAAGCAGGGCGATGTCATTGACGATTCTAGGCAGGATGTCTGTCTTTGGCGTATTGACATAGATGTGGTCGCCGATAATCTCAATGCTGGTAAACGGCTCAGCTTTGACCATCGCCATGATACTCTCCAAGCGTTCTAGCCCTGTCAGCGATGTACCAAAATTATCATCGATGTCCATGATACAGCCGATTTGCCCGAAGTTCTTTTGTAGCACCCCGAGCAGTTGTTCTTGGAGCTGGCTGTTGCCCACTTCGGCTTGACAGGCGTACAGCGTGCCGTTCTCGCCCGATGTTAGGGACAGACGGGGTGGATTTAGCGATTTGACGGTCGGTGTGGCGACATTGGGGTCATGGACGGGGGCGGTCTCCGATGAGCCTGATTTGTCTTTTAAGAGATACCACGCTCCGCCCCCGACAGCCAAGGCGATAAGCCCTGCTCCAAGTCCCATTAATAAAGGATTGGGGCGTGCCAACTTAGGCTTGATAGGGGGTTTAATAGGGGAATTAATGGACTCATGACCATCAAGATGATTATCGTCATTTATACCATCTTCGGCGGTTGTATCGGTGTTAATATCATCATTAATATTATTATCAATACTGCCATTGATACTGCCATTAATATCATCATTTATGCCATCTTGATAAATGCCATTAGTATTTAAATCATCCCCTTGTTTGTCATTATCAAAGGGTGTATTGATATTATCATTAATATCGGCAGTTTTGGTGATGCTAATAATTGGTGAGTCATCTGTGGCGATGGGAGTATTATCAATATCTTCATCTGCTTGATTGGGCGGATTGTCAGAATTGATAAATGCCGAATTAGCCTTTGGCATTTGCCCATTTAATTGTTCAATCTTTTGAGCCAGTGAGCTTTGGATGAATTGGGGCGACCACGCAGGCAAATGCGTGCGACTTGATTCAAAGTTTTGTGCCAAAAAAGCAATCAGCCCCTGACCCCCTGCCAAATTCGCCACTTCCACCATCATCGGCGGAGTAATGGCTTTTAGGAGAGTCATCGTGGACTGCTCATCCATGTGAAAACTGCGTGCCAAACGCCTTGCCAAAGGCTCTGCCTGCATGCCCCACAAGGCGGTCAGGCTGTGATTTTTGGCATTGGTGCTGTCAAAGCCATCATTAAGCTCAATCAAGCGTGCCGTGCTTAGGGCATAATACTGCTTTAACAAATCCGCACTCGTATCTTCGTTTGAGATGCCCATAGAACTTGATACCAACCCATGCAAATACTGTACGATGTCCATCGCTCACCTTATCAACTGTTTTTATGCTAACCCTTTATTATACCGCAAATTCTTGCAAAAATCTGTACCATTATCGTCATCGCCTTGCCTTTTGTCTTGTTTTTGTGCTGTTTTATCATCTGATGCGGTAAGGGCTTAACATGGTGTTGGGCGGTGCGATAATCTTTTGAAAATTGAAAATTGAAAATTGAAAATTGAAAATTGAAAATTGAAAATTGAAAATTGGGAAAATTGGGAAAATTGGGAAAATTGGGAAAATTGGGAAAATTGGGAAAATTGGG
>ERZ1023310.41-NODE-41-length-46649-cov-13.926536_pt1 | contig 46649 bp, 38 predicted proteins | sample MGYA00380476_ERZ1023310 | MGnify/ENA primary metagenome ERZ1023310 (study PRJEB33173, sample SAMEA4830346) | metagenome | study: EMG produced TPA metagenomics assembly of the PRJEB25223 data set... | reverse complement strand
CACCCCAAAAGTTAGACAGAAAAAATCTAACTTTTGGGGTGTTTTTATTATGAAATTAACTTATGATGATAAAGTTCAGATCTATAAACTTAGAAAACAAGGATATAGCTTAGAGAAGCTTTCAAATAAATTTGGGATAAACAATTCTAATATTAGGTACATGATTAAATTGATTGATCGTTACGGAATAGAGTTCGTCAAAAAAGGGAAAAATCGTTACTATTCTCCTGATTTAAAACAAGAAATGATTCATAAAGTCTGACATGAAGGCTAGACTAAAGATAGAGTTTCTCTTGAATACGGCCTCCCAAGTCGTACGATACCTCTTAACTGGCTAGCACAATACAGGAAAAACGGATATACTATTGTTGAGAAAACAAGAGGGAGAGTACCTAAAATGGGACGTAAGCCAAAAACGAGACCTGAAGAGAGGACAGAATTAGAACGTCTTCAATCAGAAAATGAGTACCTGAGAGCGGAGAATGCCATCCTAAAAAAGTTAAGAGAACTCCGATTGAAGGAGGAAAAAGAGAAAGAAGAAAGACAGAAATTGTTCAAGAATTAATGACTGAGTTTTCGTTAGTTCTTCTTCTAAAATCCATTAAACTAGCTCGTTGGACCTACTACTATCACTTGAAACAGCTAGACAAAACAGATAAGGACCAAGAGCTTAAAGCTGAAATTCAATCCATTTTTATCGAACACAAAGGAAATTATGCTTATCGCCGGGTTCATTTAGAACTAAGAAATCGTGCTTATCTGGTAAATCATAAAAGAGTTCAAGGCTTGATAAAAGTACTCAATTTACAAGCTAAAATGCGACAGAAACGAAAATATTCTTCTCATAAAGGAGACGTTGGCAAGAAGGCAGAGAATCTCATTCAAGGCCAATTTGAAGGCTCTAAAACAATGGAAAAGTGCTACACAGATGTGACAGAATTTGCCATTCCAGCAAGTACTCAAAAGCTTTACTTATCACCAGTTTTAGATGGCTTTAACAGCGAAATTATTGCTTTTAATCTTTCAACTTCGCCCAACTTAGAACAAGTGAAGAGTATGTTAGAACAGGCCTTTACAGAGAAATACTATGAGAATACGATTCTCCATAGTGACCAAGGCTGGCAATACCGACACGATTCTTATCATCGGTTCCTAGAGAGTAAGGGAGTTCAAGCATCCATGTCACGTAAGGGTAACAGCCCAGACAATGGTATGATGGAGTCCTTCTTTGGGATTCTGAAATCGGAAATGTTTTATGGCTATGAGAAAACATTTAAATCACTTAATCAATTGGAACAAGCTATTGTAGACTATATTGATTACTACAACAATAAACGAATTAAGGTAAAACTAAAAGGACTTAGTCCTGTGCAGTACAGAACTAAATCCTTTGGATAAATTATTTGTCTAACTTTTGGGGGGCAGTACAGAAAAACCTTGATACTATGCGTTTTTTGATTGTGAAGACTTTTATCCACCTATTATACAAAGTTAAGTATCCATCACAGTTTACAATTAGCCTTCATTACTTAACCCATTCACCATTATAGTTTAAGTAGTAACCACCTACTGTGGTATTAACAGCTAAAGCACCTGAATCATAGGCATAGTACCAGTTACCATTGACTTGGAACCAGCCTGTTTTCATATCTCCATTACTTGCATTTAGATAGTACCAAGTCGAACCTTCCTGATACCAACCAGTTGCCATAGCTCCTGATGAACGGAGATAGTACCATTTGTTCCCAAGGTTTTGCCAGCCAGTTCTCATATCACCATTTTCAGCATCTAGATAGTACCAAGTTGAGCCTTCCTTATACCAGCCAGTTGCCATAGCTCCTGACGAATGGAGGTAGTACCACTTATTACCTAGATATTGCCAACCTGTTTGCATAATGCCAGTTGCTGGATCTAGATAGTACCATGGAGCTGCTTTTAGCTTCTCTTCATCATAGGTAAGAGGGTAATCCTTAACCCAACCACGTGCTAGCTCTCCAACCGTCAATCTGTTGATGCGCGAATCAAAGCCACCATCCTTCTGTAAATAATACCAATGACCCTCTTCATAAATCCAACCAGTTTTTAAAGTATGATAACTACGCTGATCTTCAAAATAATAGACTCGTTTCTCTGCTGGGCTATCATATTCTTCCCCATGATGTTTGTTGGTATTTGTAGCAGTTTTTGCTTCTAACACTTGCTTGCCAACAAATTCTTGTAATACACCATCTTGACCAAAATAAAACCAATCTGGTCTAAGAGCAATCTCTATTCTTGGAGAAGGACCAATCGTAACCCCCTTGTGTGGAGCAGGTATATATTGCCAGCCGACAACCATCTCTCCGGATAAAGGATCAAAATAATAGTACTTCCCATCTATCACTCTCCAGTAGGTTTCTTTTAGATCCCCCTTTTTGTAGTAGGTTCTACCATTTTCTTGGACAAACTGCCATCCTTCAGAATCATCTGCAAATACTGTACTGGTCCCTAGCAAACCGAAGAAAAATGTGGCTAGTGCGACTTGCATCATTTTTTTCAAAAGCTTCATTTTATATATCCTCCAACATCAAATCCACTCACCAGATGAAGCGAAGTTATAAACTTTACCATCGATAGTTTGGCTACCTGTAACCATTGCTCCATTTGAATTGAGATAATACCAGTTTCCATTTACTTTTTGCCAATCTGTAAGCATCTTACCGGAACTGTCTAAATAATACCAAGTATCATTTATCTCCTGCCAACCCGTTTGTTTATCATGTTGTCTATAATAGTACCAACTACCATTTATTTTCTTCCATCCTTCAAGAGAGTAACCTTTAAGAACCGAATAAATAAATGGCAAATTTCGTTCATTTAATTTAACTGCACTGTTAATTTGATTAGCTCCATCTCCTAAAGTATGCACTCCTACTACACGGTGACTAGCATCATAAACTGTAGATCCACTAGACCCCTCTAAAGTATCAACTTGGTAATCCAAGAACATGCCATCATCACTTAAAACTTGTTTTTTATCTGTATACATTTGATGAATTTTAAAATTATATGATGGATAGCCTGTGATAGTCACAGTTATTCCTGTCAAATTTTTTTGACTAGTAGGAAGACCCAAAGTCCCTAATTTTGCACCAATGGGCTCTTCTAGAATTAATAAAGCCAAGTCATATTCCCTTGCATCCTTAGAATTTAAATTTCTAAATTCCTTCAAATAACGAACTTCCTTTACTTTGATCTTTCCAAATAGTTCTTGACTTGGACTAACAGCCGGAAGAACATAAATATCATCCGCTTCTTTCCCATAGTCATGTCTGTAGTAGTTGTGAGCCGCTGTAATTAACACATTATCTTTAATAAAATTCGCACTTCCCCTCCCTTCTACATTCATTCCATCGGCTACTCCATAATACTTAGATAAAACCATAGCTGAAGTCGAATACGGATACTGTAAAGTATTATCAATTTTAATCAAATCATCATTACCGATAATACTTCTGATTGCTTTTGGTAGTATGAACCATACGTTGGTGAAATCTCAGATAATGAAGAATCATTAGACTCTGGACCTTTTTCTAGTGTCTCACTTACCTCATATTCTTCACCTGTACTAGAAATAACACTCAAAGCAGATACTGTCGATAACTGGCTAGCCAATAAAGTACTCGCAATAATTGAAATATCCAATTTTTTATAAACAGTTTTCTTCACTATTGTATCCTCCTAATGTAATTATAGCGTACTATTCTAAATTTCTTAATCTACTATAGAATCAAGAAATCTACCACCTTCTTTAAATACCCTCCATTATCACATAAACAGGTAAACTTTTCAATTAATGACTGCGCTTTTCAATCACGCTAGAGGTACTTACTTGCTTCTTTGATACTAAGTTCAGCCATTCTTTCCTTGTTTTTCTCAATAAAGCATGTTACCCAAGTGGGATTCGTTTTGGAGTAGTCTCGCAGAGTCCAGCCAATGGCTTTATTGATAAAAAATTCTGTTTGGTTCAAGTTATGAAGTAGAATCTTTTCCATTAATTGAGTATTGGTCTTCTCTTTTCTTAACAACTGGTGGTCAATAGCGACACGTCTCAGCCAGATATTATCTGATAGGCTCCATTTTATACTCAATGAAAATCAAAGAGCAAACTAGGAAGCTAGCTGCAGGTTGCTCAAAACACTGTTTTGAGGTTGCAGATAGAGCTGACGTGGTTTGAAGAGATTTTCGAAGAGTATTAAGATTATTTCTTCTAGTTCAGGGTGTTCATACACCAAACTCCCTACTACTCGATCTAGGATATCTACCGTGTCCCACCAGAATTTTGTCACGACTAACTGCTCTAGCTTAGGCAAATCGGTTTCCTTTAGATAAGACTGCATTGCTTTCAAATAGTTAGCAGCCACATATTGGTATTTTCTAGGCTCCTTTTCCCAGCAAGTGTCTGCAAAATCCCAATCGATAATCTTTGTTTTTTTCGCTTCTGGTAAATATTTTTATAGAGTTTATTTCTTTCAGACACCGCAATACCTAGAAAAGAAAATTGATGGCGCATATAGGCTTCCATGGGCCTTGCTTTTTAGAGTCTTTTACTGCTTCTAGCTCCTCAAGTAAATCTGCTAAACTCATCTAAAACTCCTCATGCCCCACCAAATGGTGCTGAAAGGCGTAGACAGCCGCCTGGGTACGATCGCTGACTTCAAGTTTGGCAAGAATGTTGGACACGTGGGTCTTGACCGTCTTGAGAGAGATAAAGAGGTCATCTGCGATGCGCTGATTTTCGTAGCCCTTGGCGATGAGTTGGAGAACATCTCGCTCACGCGCAGTCAATTCTTCATGAAGTTCCATATGATTGCGGTGGTATTCAACCTTCTTGCTAACCTCTTGCTCAATGGCCAGCTCGCCAGTAGCTACCTTACTGACGGCATGAAGCAATTCATCTGCACTAGAAGTCTTGAGCATATAGCCTTTGGCACCAGCATCTAAGACTGGCATGATTTTTTCATTGTCCAAATAAGAAGTCACAATCAAAATCTTGGCTTCAGGCCATTCTTTAAGGATTGCTAAGGTCGCGTCAATCCCATTCATCTCAGGCATGACAATATCCATGACAATGACATCTGGACGCAGTTCCAAGGCCAAGTCAATCCCTTGAGACCCGTTTGTAGCCTCGCCCACAACTTCTACATCGTCTTGGAGGTCAAAGTAGCTTTTCAAGCCCAATCGGACCATTTCATGGTCATCTACTAGTAAAATTTTCATCTTTACTCCTTTATCATTCCTTATCTAACAGGGGAATACGGATATCAACCGCCAGCCCTTGCTTGGGAGCTGTCAAGAGTTGAACTGTTCCAGCCATATCTTCAACCCGCTCCTTGATATTTCGCAGTCCATAACTCAAGTCGTCTAAGCTCCCTAACTGGAAACTAATCCCATTGTCCACCACCTTCAGTTGCAATTCAACATCTGTCTGATAGAGGTAGACATCTAGGCAAGATGCCTGGGCATGGCGGAGCGTATTGCTAATCAACTCTTGCAGGATACGGAAGATATGCTCCTCGATTTTCTTAGGCAATTTCGTCATATTCTGCTTGAGACTAACCCTAAGATCACTCTTGTCCTCAAGCTCTTTTAAGAGAATTTGAATCCCTTCTATCAAGCTCTTCTGCTCCAGTTCAACTGGTCGCAAATGCAAGAGCAAAACCCGCAAATCATTCTGGGCAGTTTCTAAAATAGCTGTGACACTCTGCAACTGGATCTGCATCTTTTCTCTATCCAATTTCAAAGCCTGCTGACTGATACCCGATAAAATCATGTGGGCCGCAAACAACTCCTGACTGACTGTATCGTGCAAATCCCGAGCAATTCGCTTCCGTTCCTTCTCGATGATTTCCTCTTCCTGAGCAAGGCTATGATTTTCAGCTTTTTGAAGAGCCTCTGTCAAAAGGTTAAGTTTACCTGATAAGGACTTGAAACTGGCATCCAAATCTGGATCTACAACCTGAACTACTTCTTGCCCTGCCAATAAACGCTTGAGATTAGCCTGCATTTTTCTTAGAGAAAGCTCTTCGATCCCTCGCCAAAACAGGGCTAAGAGACAGGTCATGGACATGCTGAAAACCAACAATAAAAAGACAAATTTTTCTGTTTTTTCGACATCGTGCAAAAAGATAGACCAGTCAAAATCAAGTATTTCCAGCAAGCTGTGGGAGAAAAAAAAGACAAATAGGAAGGAGGTGAGAGCAATAATGACATAGGCTTGTTTTTTCATCCTCTAACCACCTCCACATCACCAATCATAGTGGTCAAGAAAATCTTGACACTCTTGTTACTCTTGAGATAGTCTTTTGTTTCTTGATGATAGTGTTCATTGCGGAGGGCTCGCTTGGGCTGGTTGAAAAAAGTCAAATCCCCATAGAGACAGTTAACGCTGAGACTGACTTCCACATCTACAGGTACGATGATTTTGGTCGTTCCTACCATCTTTCTGAGGATAATGACATTGTCATGATTGGTTAAGATGACCCTCTCCAGATGAATAGTGTCCTTGCCCATGAAGCGAAAGAGATTGATATCATCGAATTGGCAAGTCTGGTAGCTTGAAAAATGATGAAGATTTCCAAACCAACGATTTTTCTCCTTCTTAACCGTCACGACCTCTTCAAAAACCAAATTGGTCTGCTCTTTTTCCTGGTTCATCATCGGGTAAAGAAGAAAGAGGCTATAGATAACCGCAACAAAAATAGCTAGAATCACAAAAGGATTGAGCATAACGATGAAAAAGAAGAGAATGGTTACCGCTACTAAAAGAAGATTATTTCCCTCTTTACCAGTGTAGTAGCGAATCAAAAGCAAAAAGAGGAATAGTATCAGCAGAAAACGCGAAAAATGCTCTGATACCATCAAAATCAGAGCTCCTGTCAGAAGACAGGCTTCGATAAATAAAAAGATTTTAAATTTTCTCATAGGTTCATCCTCTCCCTTCTATTTTATCACAATTCAAAAAAGTCACCTCAGTCTGAGGATGGAAAAAAAGGCGCTGGTTACGCCTTTTTCATCTGATCATTTGCTTCTTTTAATTTTCCATAAAGAAGATAGTCTACTTTTTGTAGATCTGCTATGGTGGCACAGTTAAGGGAACACATAATCAAGCGTAGATCTGCTTTCCAGCCTTGGACAATGCCAATCACTTCTTCAACTGTGTAGGTTTCAACCAATTCCAGAACGGTTCGTGACAATCCCACAGCCTTAGCACCAAAAACCAAGCACTTAATCATATCCAGCGGATTCCGAACCCCTCCACTAACCAAGAGTTCGACCTTATCTTTCCATTCTTGGGCATTGAGAAGGGCCTGCATGGTAGACTGACCCCATTGATTGAGGTAATCACGCTGGCCACTACGACGGTTTTCGATATAGGCAAAGCTGGTGCCACCACGACCCGATAGGTCCACTGTACGAACACCGAATTCATAGGCTCTTTCGATTGTCTTGGCATCCATTCCAAAGCCCACTTCCTTGAGGACAATAGGAACGGGAATTTGCTTGCTATAATCTGCTAGATGCGATTGCCAGCTTCTAAACTTCCTTTCTCCCTCGGGCATGAGTAATTCCTGCATGACATTGACATGCACTTGCAATAGAACAGGATTCATCTCTTCTACAGTATGAAGTCCTAACTCGACAGGCTTGTCCAATCCAATATTGGTTCCAAGGAGGAGATTGGGATGACTAGACTTGACAGAAAAAGAATCATCCGTTGGATTTTTGAGGGCTGCGCTATAAGAACCCGTTACAAATAAAATACCACAGGATTCCGCCACCTGAGCCAGCTTTTGATTGATTTCTCTTCCCTTATTACTTCCACCAGTCATGGCATTGATATAAAAAGGAAAGTCCCACTTTCGACCAGCAAACTCTGTCGAAAGATTGATTTCATCCAGATTGTAAAGAGGCAAGGAAGAATGAATCAGCTCCACCTCATCAAAGCTATTATAGGAACTTTTCTGCTCAAGGGCATAGAGGATATGCTCGTCCTTACGATTTGTCGTCATGTCCTATCCTTTCTTGATATAAGAGCTCAATCCCCAGATCGGCCCAACGATTTTTTAAGGTTTTGGTTGATTGCGCATCAAAACTCAGGGCGATGCCACAGTCACCACCACCAGCACCACTACTCTTGGTAACGGCCTGCAAATCTTGACTGGCTTCTTTCAACTGTCTAAGCAAAGGCGTGTAAATATCTGTACTCAAGCCTTCTAAAAGCTTGCTGGCTACTTCTACTTGCTCGATAACTTTTTCGGCTTTCCCCTGCTCCAAGGCTTCGACCAAAAAAACCACCGTTTCTTTTGAGGAAGTTAAAAAATTTTGATTGATATTTTGCTTGATTTGCTGGACCATGTGACTCGATACAGCCACTTCCTTGGTCCATCCCACTAAGAAATCACATTCTAAAGTTGGTTTCACTTGTGAAATTGAAAAGCCCCAATCACGCTCTAAAACAGTCGCCAAGTTTTCTTCTTTCAACCAAGCAGCTATCTTCTGGCGATCAAATGACTGGTAGAGAACCAAATCCTCTGCCACAATACAGGCAAGGTCGCCCATGGAACCATTGTCTCCTCGCTTGAGCAAGACAGCGCTAGTCAGCTTGAACAAGAGATTCTGATCAACCGAAAGATTATAGAGAGCCAGTAAAGCCTTGACAACCAAGACAACGACGCTGCCACTAGAACCTAGACCAAACTTTTTCCCTTCTCGTTCCATTTTGCCACAGATTTCTAGGGAAAAAGGTCTTAAATTCTGACCGCGAACAGCGAAGAAGTCTCCCATCAAAGCAATCGTTTCTTGAATCAAGCTGTAGTCAGGATTGGGCCTTAAGTCCACTGCGAAATCAAACATATCTGAATAGATACGGTAGCTGTCAGAAAAAGCAATATCAGCCCTCATATAGACGGGAATATCCTTTATCAAAGCTAACTGCCCTGGCTCTAAAATAGCATATTCACCTGCCAAATAGAGTTTTCCGCAAGTTTTAACAGCAATCATCTTGACTCAAATCCTTTGTTTTTGACACAATCAAGCGATAACGCTGACCGAAAATTTCTGATAAATGCTCCAAGTCTTTCTCCTGACAGAAGACCTTAACATTGGGACCAGCATCCATGGTAAAGTAGCAGGCCTCTCCTTTCTCACGAAGCTGGCGAACAAAGTCCATAGCTTCATAAGAGGCATCCGTCAGATAAGAAAAGGCTGGACTAGCAGTCTTTGTCGTAGCATGCATAGCCAGGGCATTTTTCTCCGTTAATTCTCCAATCTTGGCAAAATCATTTTCCTTGAGATAAATCAGCATATCCTGATAGTCCTTCTCAGACTGACGAACCCAGTCGTCAAAAGTCGTCGAGGTTTCCACACAAAGTTTCATCCCGTCACGGCTAGAGATTGGTTTTTTCTTGTCCTCTAGCACCAACATAATCATAGCTAGTTTCAAGTCTGTCTCTACAGGGTAAATTTCTCCACTATCCTTATCCCAGGCTCCTAGTGGTCCATAAAAACTCCGAGAAGAAGAGCCTGAGGCAAACTTGGCTTCCTGCGCTAACTGACTTCTATCCAATCCAAGCTTGAAATAAGCATTACAAGCCTTGACCAGGGCGGACAAACCACTAGAACTTGAGGACAGGCCCGCTGCCGTAGGCATATTGTTTTGAGTATCGATACGGACAAAGCCCTCACCAGCTGGACGATAACGGTCAATAATCTTACTCATCTTGGCATGCTCGACCTCATTTTGTAGCTGACCATTGATGTAAAATTCGTCAGCTGTTACATTGGCTGGTAAAGGCGACAAGGTCGTCTCTGTATACATATTTTCCAAAGTTAGAGAAATACTGCTAGTAGCAGGCACCATCTCTTTTTCTTTTTTCTTTCCCCAATATTTGATAATAGCAATATTTGCGTAGGAACGTACTGTTACAGGCTCTCTATCCATGTCTGAACAGCTCCTTTCTCTTCTAATCTTTCTGCTAGTTCTTGTGCGTGTGTCAAATTGGTTACCAAGGCTATGATACAACCTCCTAGCCCACCACCGCTCATCTTGGCACCCAGAGCACCATGGCTAAGAGTCGTTTCAACCAAAAAGTCTGCCTCAGGGCTACTGACTCCAATTTCTTTTAAATGTAAATGCGCTTGACTGAGGATTTGTCCCAGTCCTTCAGCATCTTTTTGTGAAATCGCAACTTCTGCTTGCTGGGTTAATTCTCCCAAGGCATGCAAAAACGGTAGGGCATCCTTGCCCTTATTTTGAACCACTTGGATGGCTTCACGAGTATGACCATAAACACCCGTATCGGCAATCACCAAATAGGCGGATAAATCCATCTCAAGTTCTGTAAATCCTACGTTCTTGATAAAGCGAATAGGTTGGTCACTGAGACAGGTCTTAGCATCCAAACCACTAGGATTCATATGGGCAATCATTTCAGCTCGATTGACCAAGATTTCTAGTACATCATGAGGCAGATCAGCCTGATAGTAGTCAAATACCGCACGAATGGCCGCTATGCTGATAGCCGCTGACGAACCCATCCCCCGTTTCTCAGGGATAGCCGAGTCAATCTCACAACGAATGCAGGCTTCTGTGATATCCAAATACTCCAGTGAGGCATAAACCGCCATGGACAAGGTATCCTCCTCATAAAGGCGCCAAGGACTCTCTGCAGGAACTACCTTACAGGTCACCTCCACCTCCAAAAGAGGCAGGGAAATGGCAGGATAACCGTAAACGACCGCATGTTCCCCTATTAAAATTATCTTACTATGTGCCTGACCGACACCAACTTTTTTTGTCATTTTTTCCTTTTACTAGACGAAAAAACGTCTTATTTTTCATACAAGTATTAATTCTTTCCTATCTATTTTATTATATTTTCACAAAAAAAGCGATTGTTTCCATTCACAATCGCTTCTTTCATTATTGAACCCATTCGCCATTATAGTTGACAGAATAGCCATCTACGGTCGTATTCACTGCCAAGGCACCTGAGCTATAAGCGTAGTACCATCTGCCATTGACCTGGAACCAACCTGTCGTCATAGAACGACGAAAGAAACTCCATACCGTTAAGTAAAGAGGAAAGTCGTGAGGGATCATGCGCCATTGACAACCTGTTTTAGTGACGTACAAAGTCTCATTAACAAGTACTCGTTTCGGCCATTTATAGGTGCGGTGTTTGGAGAAATAGGGTTCAATCTTAGCCCATTCTTGATCGTTTAAATCAGTATCATATGCTTTGCGTGTCATAACTCTAGTTTAACATTTTTTGTGAATACAAGTTCTAAATAATCGACCACGAAAATTTCTTAAGTGGAAAACGCCTTATGAAGTATGCTACGGGAAAGTTATGCACTTAATTTGACAATTCAAGATGTAAAAATATATACTATAGTAGATTGAAACTAGAATAGTACACCTCTACTTCTAAAACATTTTTAGAAATCGATTTGACTGTCCTGATCGATTTGTCCTGTTATTATTTCATTTTACTATAATATTTGATAAGTTATCCTAAAAGTGTTATTATGTTGTTGTGTTATAGATTGATTGAATCTAACTAAAGGATCCTATTCAATTACTAGAACTATCACATACTCAAGGTCAGCTCACAGATGAGCAACTATTTTGGTTACAATGTCTACTAAATTTAAGTCAAACAAATAATTTAGTCAAAATTAAAAAAATAGAGGAACATAAATATGATTACAAAACAGAATGTAATAGTGTTCTACGATTTTTACTAGATAAAACTGTAAATTCTGAAGGAAGGATCACTTCTTCAACAGAATTTGGAAATTTCGTAAGTAATTTATCATTCCAACACGGAATAGCTGGACTACTGTTTCCTCTAAATAAATTGTACCCCCCAGAACTGGATTCTAAAATACTCTCTATCATCAAGAAGGCAGTGACAATTAGAACGACACATACATATGAATATCAATACTCACTGCTATTTGGTGATGCAGGCTATCTATGGTTACTCCTACATTTATTTTCTATCAGTAAAAATCAATACTATCTACAATTAGCAAACGTCACCGCTAAAAAATTAATAGAGAATTATGATACTCTAGAGGAAATAGACTTTGCATTGGGAAAATCTGGTGTCCTATTATCATTAATAAAATACTATCAATTTACCAATGACAATACTCTTAAAATTTTCATCCACAATAGTATAGGGGAAATTTATCATTATTTCCTACAAAGAGATACAGCCAAAGAAAGCATTTTAGACTATAGCTTTGCTCATGGATAGTGTGGAATTGCATATGCTTTATTTGCCTATTCTAAAGTCTTAGAACCTTCTATGTTCTATAATGATCTCCATACATTCCATGCTGAATTAAAAAAATTATTAGAAAAAGTTACTTCTAATACTGAAAATTTAGGAAATTTACAACTTTCTTGGTGCGAAGGAATTTCCGGAATAATCTTATATCTTTGTATGTACGATTGTGACGGAAACAAAGATATTATTAGTAAATATCAAGAATTTGTTTTTAACCATCATCTAAAAATGATGACAGGATATTGCCACGGAATAACTAGCTTACTACAAACCACTGTCTACAATCAAAACAAATTACTGATGAAAAAATCCAACAGGTAATTTTAGCATGTTCTGAACGAGATGATCACGGTTTACTGATGTTTCAAGGAGATAGTGGTAAAACAGATTTGTTTGACTTCGGAATAGGAAGCATGGGGTATATTGGTGTCTATTAAATAATAAATTCCCATTCGATGTGCAGACATAAGGAGAAAAGTATGAAATTATTTTGGACAAACAACATATATAGACAGTTGCTGCTAAACAGCTGTTTTTCATCATTCGGCGACAGTATTTTCTACCTCGCCATTATCAATTATGTGGCTCAGTACAATTTCGCTCCGCTAGCGATTTTACTGATTTCCATTTCAGAGATGGTTCCCCTACTATCGCAACTCTTTCTCGGGATTCTAGGAGATTTTCAAGAAAATAGAGTCAAACACGCACTCTGTATTGCCAAAATCAAAATCCTGCTCTACGCTATTTTGACAGTATTTCTCGTCTTGTCGCCCTTTTCATTAGTTTCAGTCATTATGATTGTCATCATCAACCTCATCTCTGACACCTTGAGCTACCTGTCTGCCTACATGATGAACGCCCTCTACATCAGTGTAATTAAGGATGACCTGCATGATGCCATGGGGTTCAGGCAGTCTCTGATGAGGGTTGTCCACATTGTCGCCAATCTGGCTGGCGCATTCCTTATCAATGTTATGAGTATTCAAACTATTTCCCTTATCAACACTCTGACTTTTGTCATTGCCTTTTTGGGTCTGTATGTTATTAGACATACCTTGTATGAGGTTGAAAAAAGGATTGAAATGTCACATACAGCACTGAGTTTTAAGAAATATTTTCAACATCTTAAACAGTCGCTGGCTGTGCTCCTGAGGTTAAAAGATACCGTCATACTACTGTTTCTGACGACCAGTATGATTGCCATCTTGGATGTGTCCCCTCGGCTGATTGCCCTCCGCTTCATCCAACAGACACTAGCACAACTGAGCATTGGGCAACTCCTCGCCCTGCTCTCCATCATCATTTCTTGTGGAGCTATCCTTGGCAATATGACCAGCAGTAATCTATTTAAAAATATCCGTTTCACGCACCTCTTGGTTTTCTGTGAGATTTCCCTATTGGCTCTAATAACTAGTATCCTTTGTCAAGCCTATATCGTAATTTTCATGACCAGTTTCATCAGTTCTACGATTATCGGCATTCTCAGCCCTCGCCTACAAGCAGCTGTCTTTGCCCATATCCCCAGTGACAAGATGGGGACGGTGGGCTCTGCTCTGAGCACAGTAGACATTCTCGCCCCGTCCCTGCTCTCCCTATTAGCCCTGTCCATAGCATCGGGCGTTTCGGTGCAGTTAGCATTGATATTTTTGTATCTTATTTTGATTGCTCTTATCTTTTGTCAATGGTTAGTCAAGTTCAACACTCATAACTAACGAAAAAGCATGTGTAGATTTCACATGCTTTTAATCTCCCCAATCGTCAGGTCAAGTACAACAAAGTCACTTCTTTGATTAAGCGAGTGTTCTAATATAATTATAAGCGCCCTGTCATTACCGAACCCATTCGCCATTATAGTTGACAGAATAGCCATCTACGGTCGTATTCACTGCCAAAGCACCTGAGCTATAAGCATAGTACCAGTTGCCATTGACCTGGAACCAACCTGTCTTCATATCTCCATTACTTGCATTTAGGTAGTACCAAGTTGAACCATCTTGGTACCAACCAGTTACCATAGCTCCTGATGAACGGAGGTAGTACCACTTGTTACCAAGATATTGCCAGCCAGTTCTCATATCACCATTTGACTGGTCTAAATAATACCAAGTTGAGCCTTCCTGATACCAGCCAGTTGCCATTGCTCCTGATGAACGGAGGTAGTACCATCTATTATCTAGAAATTGCCAACCAGTTTGCATGATGCCAGTTGCTGGATCTAGGTAGTACCATGGAGCAGGTTTGCTTCTATCAATGTCAATAGTAACATGAAAATCTTGAGTCCAACCCTTAGCAACTTCACCAATTGGTAGTGGATTGTAAGAATCATCGCCAAAATTTCCTAGCTTATTTAAATAATACCAATTGCCGTCTTCATAAATCCAGCCTGTCTTTACAGCATAATTATTATCAAAATAATAAGTTCTCTTTTCAGCAGATAGAGGATATTGTTCACCGTATACTTTTCCTGTATTTTCAGACGTTTTTGCCTCTAGTACTTGTTTATCTGTTTGTTCTAACAAAGCACCATCTTGTCCAAAATAGTACCACTTCTCCTGAAGGCCAATTTCATTAACTGGTTGGTTATCGAATAAATTATCACGATAACCTGTTCCAGGAATTTCTAAGTATTGCCAACCGACAACCATCTCTCCTCCATCACCAAAATAGTAGGTTTTACCGTCTATTTTATGCCAATAGATTGCTTTATGATCATCTTTTACATAATATTTTCTATTATCCTTATCAACAAATCGGCCACCTGTGGTATTCGCAAATACCGTATTTGTAGCTAGCAAACCAAAGAAAAAGACTGCTAGTAGAACTTGCATCATTTTTTTCAAAATTTTCATCTATATACCCTCCTAAAACGATTGTAGCAAAGACCCGACTGCATGTCAATATATAAAAACTCCTCAAAAAAGCAGTTACACAACTGCAACTGCTTTTCTATTCTTGCATGGTGTAACCAACACCACGCACGGTTTTAATGTAGCTTTTTTGGCCTTTAACATCAAGCTTGCTCCGTAGATAGCGGATATAGACATCTACGATATTTGTCTCGGTCGCACTTTCATACTTCCAAACACTTTCCAACAATTGCTCACGAGTCAATACTTTCTTGCTTCCCATAAGTGTCGCCAAAAGGTCATACTCACGGCGGGTCAGAGCAATCATCTCTTCACCACGATAAACCGTGTGATGTTCAACATCTATCCTAAGATTGCGGTAGGTCCTTGGAACTTTCATCAGACTGCAGTGTTGATCAATGAAGTCCCGACCTCGGAAGATCGCCGAAATACGCGCTACCAGATTTTCGATAAGGACTGGCTTATAGATGTATGAAACTGCAAAACGCTGAACAACTTCCAGCTCTTCTTGCAAGTCTTCCCAATGATCTAAAATCATGATGACTGAGGCAGGTTTAGTTCGACTCAATTTTTCTGCAAAATCCTGAGCCATCATATCTCCCAGATTAACGTTCAATAAAATCAAATCATAGTCTGTCTGAAGAGCCATGGAGAGGGCTTTTTGCCCCTCCTCTACCAGATCAACCCGATACTGCTCTTTCTGGAGTTCCAAACTTAAAAAATGAGCTAGATTTCGTTCTTTCTCAAGTAATAAAATCCGTTTCCCCATGGCTGACCTACTTATTTTTCGTCATACCAAGAGTAGTGGAAGGTTCCTTCTTTGTCTTTACGTTGGTAAGTGTGAGCACCAAAGTAGTCACGTTGTGCTTGGATCAAGTTAGCCGGAAGGTCAGCTGAACGGTAGCTATCAAAGTAAGTAATAGCTGCTGAGAAAGTTGGCACTGGCACACCAGCTTGAACCGCAAGAGCTACGATATCACGCACTGCTTGTTGATACTTAGCAGTAACATCCAAGAAGTACTCGTCCAAAAGAAGGTTGGCAAGATCTGCATCGCGGTTGTAAGCATCTGTAATCTTTTGCAAGAAACGAGAACGGATGATACAGCCATCACGCCAGATAGATGCGATATCTGCAAATGGCAAGTTCCAGTTGTTTTCTTTAGAGGCTACACGCAATTGAGCAAATCCTTGTGCGTATGAAATGATTTTTGAGAAGTAAAGGGCTTGACGGATCTTTTCAATCAATTCAGCCTTGTCTCCTTCAAAGTTGAAGGCAGCTGGTTTTGGAAGCACCTTGCTAGCATGTACACGTTCTTCTTTGTAAGTTGAAATGTAGCGTGCAAACACTGACTCAGTAATCAGTGACAATGGTACACCAAGGTCAAGAGATGATTGGCTCGTCCATTTACCAGTTCCCTTGTTACCTGCAGCATCAAGGATGTAGTCTACGATTGGTCCATCTTGGCCTTCATCGTCTTTACGGCTCAAGATATCAGCTGTGATTTCGATCAAGTAGCTATCCAATTCACCCTTGTTCCACTCAGTAAAGATTTCAGCCATATCCTCTGCAGAAAGACCTAGCAAGTGTTGCATCAAGTCATAGCTTTCTGCGATCAATTGCATATCACCGTACTCAATACCATTGTGAACCATTTTCACATAGTGACCAGCTCCATCAGGGCCGATGTAAGTCACACATGGTTTGCCATCTTCTGGTGCTTTAGCTGAGATTTCTTCAAGAACATCCGCAACCAATTCGTAGGCCTCTTTTTGTCCACCAGGCATGATAGAAGGACCTTCAAGGGCACCTTTTTCACCACCAGAAACTCCAGTACCGATAAAGTTGATACCTGAGTTTGCCAATTCTTCATTACGACGGATGGTATCTTTGTAGAAAGTGTTTCCTCCGTCAATCAAGATATCACCCTTGTCAAGGTGCGGAAGAAGGGCTTGGATAGTAGCATCTGTACCAGGTCCAGCTTGAACCATCAGCATGATACGACGAGGTTTTTCGATTGAGTTTACAAAACTTTCAACGTCATAGCTTGGTACAAAGTTCTTTTCAGGATGGCAAGCAATCACATCTTCCGTTTTTTCTTTACTACGGTTGTAGATAGCAACTGTGTAACCACGAGATTCAATATTAAGGGCAAGGTTACGACCCATTACGGCCATACCTACAACACCAAAGTTAGCTTTTGTCATTTGACACTCCTCTTGTTTCATTTGTTTTATTTTATCATTTTTACTTTTGAAAAGAAAGAATTTTGTAACGACTGCTTAGTAATCCAAGTCATCCGCATGACCAGCGCCATTTCCGACAAAATATCCTGTCTTACAGTTAAGGGTAAAGAGATAGGTTCCATCTGGCTTATAGAGGTTGTAATAACCATTGCCGTTAACGATATTGACACGTTCAAGGATATATTGGTCTCCAGTGATATAGCCACGTGAACGTGAAGTCGCTAGAATTTGTTCCAAGACACCATCCGCAAAATCCCAGGCAGAGTTATTACTATCATCAATAGCAGACTGATTATAGGCAACACGACTGGCACTTCTTTGAACAGCAACCCCTGCACTCGAGAGACCCATATTGACTTCACTGCGACTACTTCTAGTCTCATTTGAACTACTTGGTTTTGGCTCACTAGTCGTATTTGAACTTGCTGGACTAGAGCTTGAGCTGCTAGTTTGACTTGAACTTGAGCTGGAAGTACTTGTTTGCTGGCTCTTACCAAGACTGATAGCCTTATCTAGCACTTTATCAAGCTCCGTATTTCCAGTTTTAATATCCGTAAATTTAGCATCCGATTTGGCTTTGGCATTGGTATCCAACACACCATCCACAATAGCTGGTTTCTCAAATTGAGCATTGACATCTTGAATAGCCTTGATTTGCGTTGCTAGACTATCATATTTAGATTTGGCAAGCGTATGTTCACGACTACCTTCCAGCTTATCAAGTAAAGTCTTGAGTTGACTCAGTTTATCAAACTGGCTATTTTTCAAAGCCGTTTTATTGCTATCTGTGTAAAAGGCGTCATAAAGTGTATTAAAATCATCCACATCCGATTGATTGGCTGTAGTTGATTGAGAAGTTTCAATTTCCTTGGTCGAACGAGCCACTTGACGGTAGACATAATAAGCACTGACACAAATAATTACTGATACAAGCGCCAAAACGGTCAAAATAAAGCCTTTTTTACTTTTCTTTTCTGAGTCCTCTTGATCCAGACGAGAAAGGTTTTGCTCCTCTTCCACTTCTTCAGTCATTTCTGTTGGATTTTCATCATCTAGCAATAGAGGATCCAAGCCTTGCTCCTCATCGTCCAGAGGCAAGGGTAGTAAGATGTCTTCAGAAGATGGAACTTCCTCCGAAGAAGCTTCTGACTTCTCTACAGCCTCACGCATCTCTTGAATTAAATCATCCAGACTCTGAGTTTCAACGAACTCCTCTTTTTTGTATTGACGAGTCGCAAACTTATCCGCCTCAATTTCATCTCTGTGTTGCTTAACATACTTGTCCAAAATGGAATCCTCAGGCAAGACTCCTGCTTCCGCTTCTTCATTTTTACGAATAGCTTGACCAACTGTTAGCTCTTTTGCTTCATCAAAATCAAATTGCGGTTCTTGACCTTCTTTTTTATGACGATTTCGTCTTTTTTTACTCATGAGTATCCCTTTCTATTTTACCTCTTGCCGTTTGACACGCTGACCAAAATATTGATATAGATCCACTTTCAAGGTTCCGTTGTATAACTTACGCTTCTTATCTGCTTGGCTACCATACTTGCTTTCAAAAGCTTCATCACTAGTCAGGATAAATTTGCTCCAAGTTTTCAGCGGTGCAAATACTTGCCCCATCTCAGCATAGAGCTTGGTCACCCCTGCATCATCTGACAAACGTTCACCATAAGGCGGATTGGAAATGATTACTCCATTGATTTTATCGGAACGTAAATCCTGCACGCGCATCTGCTTAAAAGTAATGTCTCCTGCAACACCAGCTACCTGAGCATTGGCCTTAGCAATTTCCACCATGCGAGCATCAATATCACAGCCCATGATATCCAACTCAAGCTCACGTTCTACTTTTTTAGCCGCTTCTGTGCGCACTTCTTGAATCAAGCGATCGCTGATCCAGTTCCATTCCTCAAATGCAAAAGAGCGACGAAGACCTGGCGCCATCTTTCTAGCAATCATAACTGCCTCAATACAGAAAGTCCCCGAACCACAGGTCGGATCAATCAAAGGCTTGTCTGGATACCAGTTAGAAAGTTGTAAAATGGCTGCTGCCATATTTTCCTTGATAGGAGCGCCACCTTTTTCGGTACGATAACCACGTTTAAAGAGGCTAGACCCGGTCGTATCAATCATGACAGTTGCCACATCTTTGAGAATAGAGACCTCAATCTTAAACTCTGGGCCATTCTCCATCAGAGGAACCCCTTCTGGGCGAGCATAGTGTTTCTGCAATTTCTTGACAACAGCTTTCTTAGAAATAGCCTGAACACTGGGCTCATTGTGAAGTTTGGACTTAACACATTTAGCTTTTGAAATCGGGAACCGAGCTCCAAGTGGTAAATAATTTTCCCAATCTAAAGCGAAAACTCCCTGAAATAGCTCTTCAAAAGTCTTAGCTGGGAACGTTCCTACGATAATTTTGATACGATCTGCTGCCCGAAGCCAAAGGTTGGTTTCGATAATAGCTCTCACGTCTCCTTGAAAACGAACACGTCCATTTTCAACCTGACAATCGTAGCCCAACTCTCGCACTTCACGACCAACGACAGCCTCAAGCCCTGCTGCCACAGTTGCAATTAAATTAAATTCTTTTTTCATGTTACAGTCTTGCAAGACCTTTCTATATGTCCACTTTAAAAAATGAGGTTGAGAAAATTTCTCAGCCCCAACCTATATGCAATTTTCTATAAGCCATGTTTTGTTCCAAAAGTGACTAGGACCACTTCCTTCGATAATCATCTGTCTACCACTAACAGCTCTAGCTGATAGCAGTCAGAATACTACGTTCGTTTCCGCGTACTCCATGCCCCGACCAAAATTTGGGTTGCTAGCTTGAGGGGTTTACCGCGTTCCACTCTCTCTGTTTCCAGAAAGACTCCGTCACTGTGGCACTTTCAAGCCTACTCTGGCCTATCCAAGGACTTAGCCATTTCAACTGCCGTAACGATTTCTCGTCCCTAGGCTTATGGTTTCGCCTAGCACAAACACTACAGGCATCACAGCCTGTGCTAGCATGGACTTTCCTCATGAGAAGCAATTCTCCTCACGCGATTATCCAAAAATTGCACATCTCAAATAACTACTTAAAAATCTGAGTTATCTAAAATTTGTTTACCAAAAACTTCTTTTTCCAATCTATTCAGGCGTTTCAAAATATCAAAATTCGTCATAGAACTTGTAATTGCCGCTTCAAGAGGTTCTGCTTGAACTGGTGAAGGTTTCGGTTTACGAGTTAATTCTTCCTTCAAATCCGCAATTTCCTGACGAAGTGACTTGACCAAGGCAGCATAGGTTTCATAGTCCTTGATGACATCGTCTAAAAACTCGTCAACTTCTACTTTATTATAGCCACGGACTTCACGTCCAAACTCTTGTTCAAAAATATCTTTCGCTGAAAAAATAATACTTGCCATGTCTCTCTCCATTCTCGCTTGCTAGTATTATTATATAAAAAAAGGCAAACAAAAATCAAGGTCAAAGCTTCAATTTTCGGAAAAATTTTCAGCAAGTTCATTTAATTGATCAAATGTTAATCTCTTTATAAAATAGTCCTCTTGATTTTTCATCTTTTGGTAAAAATAAGCTAGTTTTGTTTCATTTTCTTCATCATAAAAAAGATAGGAACTAGTCGTGTTTTCCAGCAAAAACTGCTGGTAATCTCTTAACTGCCCCTTATGTTCATAGCGAGGATAAGCATATTTGACAAAGTCTACCTGCTTAAAGCGACTCAGTTTCATCTGATTGCCTTCATTCCAATTTTCCCCATGGGTTTCAAAAGCAAAAATGGTGGCCAACTGGAAACCGTATTCGGTTTTCATCTCCTGAGCAACCTCTAAAACCCAATATTCAAAACCCAAACTTCCTGTAAACACAAGCCAAGACACCCCATCTGCTGCCATAGCCTCTAAATCTTTACGTATCGCTTTTTTAATCAATTTAAGACGAGGATCCTTATCAGAAAATAAACCCAAATCAAAAGCAGAATAGCCTAAAACCAAAGCTGTAGCCATTTTTAACCCTTTCTGTGCAAATTATGGTATAATAAAGTGATGTTATTGTACCAATAAGGAGAATTATGGTCAACTATCCACATAAAGTTTCATCACAAAAAAGACAAAAATCTCTTTCTCAACCCAAAAATTTCGCAAATCGAGGAATGTCTTTTGAAAAGATGATCAATGCTACCAACGACTACTATTTGTCTCAGGGCTTGGCTGTCATACATAAGAAACCAACTCCTATTCAAATCGTACAAGTGGACTATCCACAACGAAGTCGTGCCAAGATTGTTGAAGCCTATTTTCGACAAGCTTCAACGACGGACTATTCTGGCGTTTATAATGGATATTACATCGACTTTGAAGTCAAGGAAACAAAACAAAAACGTGCGATTCCGATGAAAAATTTTCATCCACATCAGATTCAGCATATGGAACAAGTCCTTGCCCAACAAGGAATCTGCTTTGTCCTTCTTCACTTTTCTTCTCAGCAAGAAACCTACTTATTGCCGGCATTCGATTTGATTCGCTTCTATCATCAAGATAAGGGACAAAAATCAATGCCACTTGAATATATTCGAGAATATGGATATGAAATCAAGGCTGGTGCCTTTCCTCAAATTCCTTATCTCAATGTTATCAAAGAACATTTATTAGGTGGTAAAACAAGATGAACAAACCAACGATTCTGCGCCTAATCAAGTATCTGAGCATTAGCTTCTTAAGCTTGGTTATCGCAGCCATTGTCTTAGGCGGAGGAGTTTTTTTCTACTACGTTAGCAAGGCTCCTAGCCTATCCGAGAGTAAACTAGTTGCAACAACTTCTAGTAAAATCTACGACAATAAAAATCAACTCATTGCTGACTTGGGTTCTGAACGCCGCGTCAATGCCCAAGCTAATGATATTCCCACAGATTTGGTTAAGGCAATCGTTTCTATCGAAGACCATCGCTTCTTCGACCACAGGGGGATTGATACCATCCGTATCCTGGGAGCTTTCTTGCGCAATCTGCAAAGCAATTCCCTCCAAGGTGGATCAACTCTCACTCAACAGTTGATTAAGTTGACTTACTTTTCAACTTCGACTTCCGACCAGACTATTTCTCGTAAGGCTCAGGAAGCTTGGTTAGCGATTCAGTTAGAACAAAAAGCAACCAAGCAAGAAATCTTGACCTACTATATAAATAAGGTCTACATGTCTAATGGGAACTATGGAATGCAGACAGCAGCTCAAAACTACTATGGTAAAGACCTCAATAATTTAAGTTTACCTCAGTTAGCCTTGCTGGCTGGAATGCCTCAGGCACCAAACCAATATGACCCCTATTCACATCCAGAAGCAGCCCAAGACCGCCGAAACTTGGTCTTATCTGAAATGAAAAATCAAGGCTACATCTCTGCTGAACAGTATGAGAAAGCAGTCAATACACCAATTACTGATGGACTACAAAGTCTCAAATCAGCAAGTAATTACCCTGCTTACATGGATAATTACCTCAAGGAAGTCATCAATCAAGTTGAAGAAGAAACAGGCTATAACCTGCTCACAACTGGGATGGATGTCTACACAAATGTAGACCAAGAAGCTCAAAAACATCTGTGGGATATTTACAATACAGACGAATACGTTGCCTATCCAGACGATGAATTGCAAGTCGCTTCTACCATTGTTGATGTTTCTAACGGTAAAGTCATTGCCCAGCTAGGAGCACGCCATCAGTCAAGTAATGTTTCCTTCGGAATTAACCAAGCAGTAGAAACAAACCGCGACTGGGGATCAACTATGAAACCGATCACAGACTATGCTCCTGCCTTGGAGTACGGTGTCTACGATTCAACTGCTACTATCGTTCACGATGAGCCCTATAACTACCCTGGGACAAATACCCCTGTTTATAACTGGGATAGGGGCTACTTTGGCAACATCACCTTGCAATACGCCCTGCAACAATCGCGAAACGTCCCAGCCGTGGAAACTCTAAACAAGGTCGGACTCAACCGCGCCAAGACTTTCCTAAATGGTCTCGGAATCGACTACCCAAGTATTCACTACTCAAATGCCATTTCAAGTAACACAACCGAATCAGACAAAAAATATGGAGCAAGTAGTGAAAAGATGGCTGCTGCTTACGCTGCCTTTGCAAATGGTGGAACTTACTATAAACCAATGTATATCCATAAAGTCGTCTTTAGTGATGGGAGTGAAAAAGAGTTCTCTAATGTCGGAACTCGTGCCATGAAGGAAACGACAGCCTATATGATGACCGACATGATGAAAACAGTCTTGACTTATGGAACTGGACGAAATGCCTATCTTGCTTGGCTCCCTCAGGCTGGTAAAACAGGAACCTCTAACTATACAGATGAGGAAATTGAAAACCACATCAAGACCTCTCAATTTGTAGCACCTGATGAACTATTTGCTGGCTATACGCGTAAATATTCAATGGCTGTATGGACAGGCTATTCTAACCGTCTGACACCACTTGTAGGCAATGGCCTTACGGTCGCTGCCAAAGTTTACCGCTCTATGATGACCTACCTGTCTGAAGGAAGCAATCCAGAAGATTGGAATATACCAGAGGGGCTCTACAGAAATGGAGAATTCGTATTTAAAAATGGTGCTCGTTCTACGTGGAACTCACCTGCTCCACAACAACCCCCATCAACTGAAAGTTCAAGCTCATCATCAGATAGTTCAACTTCACAGTCTAGCTCAACCACTCCAAGCACAAATAATAGTACGACTACCAATCCTAACAATAATACGCAACAATCAAATACAACCCCTGATCAACAAAATCAGAATCCTCAACCAGCACAACCATAACATTTATCACCCAGATTTTTCTGGGTGATTTTGTCATAGCACTATTGTATTTATGTGCTTAACAAAAGCCTGAGAAGACATCTTCTCAGGCTTTTTCTGTACTATAAACCTCATTGGAAAAGATAGAGACTGCTTCCGTAATCTTGTTAAGAGGTTTTACTAAATACTAGTCTTTCTTCGTTTTTACTACAAAGAGAGCAGATAGGGCTAGGCTAACACCTGCTAGGAAGAGGGCTGTGTCAGATTGACTCTCACCTGTTGCTGGCAAGATTTGTTCAGGTGTTTCTGGTCTAGCTATTTCTTGCTTATAATCTGGCGTCTTACCTTGCTCGGAAGCTAAAGAGCTAAGTTTAAACTCAGGTTTCTCTACAGTTGGAGCATCTGGTTTCGTAGCAGAATCTTTTAATTGGTTGAGATAATCTGCAAAGTATTCCACCATTCTTTCCGTCAAGAGATGGTTATCCGTCGCATATTTCATGCTTGCCTGAACGCTAGCTACTTCCTCTTGATTGTCTTTGTCTGTTAATTTCTGAGCCTTAGCCAAAGCTGCTTCATAGCCTGACAAGTCAAGAGGTGTTTCTGCTACCTGTGGACGAGTAATGATAAGTTCCGCTGCAGATTGGTATTTATCGCCACCATCTCCGTAAGTCTTAGTACCTGTAAGGACAATTTTCTTAGCCTTAATTGTCTTACCAAAATCAATGTCTTTTGGCTTATTGTTATCTGGCCAATCAGTTGCAGTAAAGGTATGCTCCTTGCCAGACTCATCTGTCACAACAAGTTTCACATCACGCAAGTTACCATTTGAACCCGATCCACGTGGAACGTAACGAAGTCCAGTGATTTCAGTTGGTTCTTTCAAGACCATGGTTGCAGGCTTGCCTACATCTCCACCGCCCCATGATGTATGCCATAAACTAGATAAGTTTCCATCAAAGGCATTTGCAAGACCTTCTTGAGCCTGAGCAGGAGCTGTAAGACTTGCAAAGTCTTCTGCTACCAAAGCCGTTTTCTTCTGAACCAAAGCATTCTTCAAGGATTCAATCTTGGCAATCTCTGCACGCGCTTCTTCCACACTGATATCATCATCGGCCTGACTGAGGTTAAAGACCGCCTCTTTCAAAGCATCCATAGACTCTTTGGTGTAGTTAGTCATGGCAACCGTTGGCAAGTAGTTCTTCAGAGCATTTTCTGTCAACATCTTACCTGTTAGGGTAATTTCTTCGATTTGAAGATTATCCATCATGAAGTCGTTATAACCACGGAAGTTGGCATTTCCACCAGAATCACCACGAGTATTACTTGCATTGCCAGTTGAGTAGATACCTACCCAAGTATCCCCTGTTTCTGCACCTGTCACAAGGAAGGTTGCCTTCTTGGCTTTCTTAGAATCTGTCCAAGTATTTGGCAATTCATGCATTTCCAAGTTGCTTGCTTGAGTGCCACGACGACCTGACTGGAATTCTCCCTTACCGACTACAAAAGCATAGGTATTGTCTGAACCTGCTTCGTATTCAAAGGTTACACGGTAGGTCTTACCTGCTTCAAAACGGAAGTTTTGCGGAATAGTTTGGTAAACCAAGTTACGACGGCTCACTAGTCCATTTGTCTTGAGTGACCAATTTCCTTCGATAACATCATCGACTTTCTTACCATTCCAACCACGTTGTGTATATGGATCGTGTTTTTCAGACAAGTGAGTGCGGTTATCTTCAACACCTTCAACACCACCCACTACAAATGGGAAGATACCCTGAGCAACATTTTCAAAGTCTTGCTTGAAGGTGCCTTTACCTGTATCATGCTTGTCTCCGTACATGCTTGAATTGTTTTCAAAGGTACGAATTTCATCAAAGTAAGTTGCTTGATCACCAGCTTCACGACTCAATGTCAGAGTAACATTTGAGACGTCCGATCCAGTTGTAAAGAAGGCGTACATGTTTTGGAAGTAACTTGTATCGTCAACTGTAGCATTGTCACGACGTGTATTGTGGGCGTAGGCTTTTACATAGTTGAGGGCGAGAGACTTATTGGTATAAGTAGTCACTTCTTTTTCACCAGTATTCACAGTGATACTTGCCTTGGCATTACTACGGTTATCGACACCGACATAAACGGCATACTTGGTATTTGGTTTCAAACCAGTTAATTTCTGAGTGAGACTAACTTTTTCTTTGTTTCCTTGAATACGAAGCATATCGTTTGCCCCTTGAGACTTGACAATTTCTGCCTTAGAAGCATCGCCTGAAATGGTCCAGTGTTTCAAGGTACCGCTATTAAATCCTTGATCATAGATGTGCATGCCTTCACTCCATGACATTTCAGGATTGGTTTGTTTCGAACGATAGAGAACGTATGGTTGATTTGCTAGAAGATCTAGGGTAATTTTACCATCTTTTACAGTTAGTTCTTGCTCTTCTGTCTTACCTTGGTCAGTTAGCTTGTAAAGGTAAACCTTGCTCTTTGCCCAATCGCTTGGAAGGGTCCAAGTTGTTGCACCGGCCTGCGTATTGAAGTAGTACATCTTTTCCTTATCAGTAGAAAGTTTCTTACCATTTGCATCCCAGTTCCAAGGAGTCAAGTAAGCTGAACCATCTTGGATCACACGTCCGTTGAGCGTTACTGTACGTTCACGGTATAGTGGGCTATTGACATCATTTGACTTACGAGTTACAACTACTTTATTATTGTCAGCATCTACCAATTCCACTCGCATTTCTGGAGTCCATTTATAGGTGCTACCGTTATCGGTCATAGTCACCGGTGTACCATTTTCCCATTTACTTACAGTGAAGTGTTGGAAGTACTTAGTCATGACGTCATGGGCAAATAAGTTGGTTACATAGCCATTGTAGTCACTTCTTCCTTGCCAGCCTTCAAAGTCTTTCATGCTGTAGCCACCTAGCAGTGGATAGTTGGCTGCACCACCATAACTTCTGTAGTCCCCAACCCAAGCATCTTTTTGGTGGTTACGGATAAAGCGGGTGATGGCACTGTTGATACCTTTATTGGTGTAGCCACCGTAGGTCAAGTCAGCTGCCCAGTGATGGAAGGTAGAGTCGTACTCACCACCATGGCCCCACTCGATCGCAAAGCGCCAGCCTTGTTTGTTAATTTCTTTAGCAAGAACGTGGGTAGCCCAGGCACCGTTATCACCTGATTGACCATTACCCCAAACGTCCACATAGATAAAGTCGAGACCGTCACCAAGTTTTTTCTTCAAATCTTCCCAACGTGCCAAACGACCATGAGCTAGGTCATAGGCAGCATCAATGTTGATACCTTGATCTAGCCAGTTCCAACCATAGCTATAGCTTCCATCTGGATTCTTACGGAGAATTTTTTCATTGAAGTATTTAGACTCAGGATAAGTTTCTGAAGCGTTAACGTGGATACCTAGATGAGCTCCATATTTCTTAGCCTTCTCAATTAGGGTCTTGAAGTCTTCGACACCACCGATACGCTTACCAATATCAGCATAGTTCAAGTGACCAGAGTCATGGCCTTCGCTACCATATCCTTTAAGGAGAACACCTTGCCCAAGACCATCTGTATGGAGATTGATTTTCTTGATACCATCCAAGGTCATAAGGAATGGATTTTGTGCTTGAGAACCAAAGTTCATCGCGATACGGTAAGCTGTGATATCCTTAACTTTTTCCCAACCTTGAGGATTGTTCATAATGCTACGATAAGCAATGGCACCATCTTGCCAATCAACGTTCTTGTCTGCATTGGCATCTTCAGTGATAACAACCTTAGCACTTGGAAGTTCCTTCGTGTATTCTGGGAAAACAATGCCCTTATAAGCTTTTTCCCATTGCCATTCAGAGCTGTGGATTCCTACATAGTTGGCATTTCCGACTGTTTCTTTATAAGCTGTCAAACGAGTCCAGTCATTCGAACCACCACCATAGCTGTTTTGAGAGTTACTCCAAACACCAGCAGCAAGCTTATCTGTAGAAACAAATCCATACATGTAACCCTTAGCCAAATCCTTCATTGGATTGGTTACATCGATATGATCATCTCCGCTGACATGCGTATTGTTTGACATGGTTGCCCCATCAAACTTAGCACCAGTTTGATCACTAGAAACAGAGACTAAAGCATTGCCGAGGAAACTAATAGAAGAAAGTAGTTTTCTTTCGTCATCAATCTTTTGACCTGGAGTGACTTGATTGTGGTTGACAATCTTGGTCACATCAAAGTGCAATTGATTGTCCACAACTTGCAAGCGTACTGTCATTTCCGCATTGATTAAGTGAGCATCATCGCGAATCTTCATCAAGTACTCTGCTGTTGTCTCATTGATTTTCTTATAAGTGACTTCAGGGGTGATTCGGTGGTTATTGATAAAGACTTGGTTGAACTGTTGCACCTGTCCTGGCAAAGTATGTCCATTCAAGCTGTATTCCTTGACACGAGGGAAGGCTTGGTCAATTACTGCTTTGAGGACCTTAGACTGGATCGTATCATAAGTCACCTTGCTATCGTCAACAACCGGACCTGTTTCTTTCTGGGCAGGAGTATCATCCGCTTTTACGCCTTCTTGATTGTCTGTTTTAACGCTGACAACCGTACGGTCATTGCCATAAGAGCCCGCCTTGAGAAGGATCTTCTTCTCATTTTTAAGATGGTCATTGACCGCAGCTGGTAGAGTCACTGTGTCAAAGAGATTGACATCGTTATTGCTGGCATTTAGCTGACCGTCTGACTTGAGAGTGATAGAGAGACGGTTTGTTGATCCTGTTTCAGGAGCAGCAACACGACTACCTCTATACCAAGTGCTAGTTGTTGGAGATTTATACTCCCAGAACCAGCCATCCTTGTCATAACCGACAAAAACATTATTATTGGTATCTTTAAATTTCAGGAAGACACCAAAGCGTGATTTGCCCTTTTCAGAATCATCTTTGAAGGTTAAATCAACAGTTGCATTTCCATTGGCATCAACGGTCAAGCCCTTCTTTTCAAACAGGGCTGGTTTTCCTGCGTTATCATTTTGAGCAGTTGAAGATAGTTGGTTGTAGCGGACACCTTTTTCTTCTCGGATAGTGACTGTTCCCTTTTGTTCTTTTTTCTCTACCGTTTGCCATTCAGGGGTTACCGTCTTAGGTGTTTCAGGTTTAGCAGCTGCAGGTTTATCCTCTTTTGGTTTTTCTTCAGCCGGTTTTTCTTTTTCAAGTGCTAATAGTTCTTCTTCTGTCTTAGGTCCATCTGTAACTTCTGGAGAACCTTGGTCTTCTCCCACCTTAGGCGCTTCAAAATCACGCCCATCATTCTCTTTTGCTGTTGCAAGAGCAGTAGCTAAATCAGCTGGTAAGTTCGCCGTGGAACCAGACTGCACGCTATCTGCAAGAACCGGACTTGTCCCAAAGAATGCAGCTCCAATCATAACAGAAGCAACACCTAATGAAAATTTCCGAATACTATATTTACAACGTTTTTCAAATAATCCTTTATTCATAAACTTCTAAATCCTTTCATTTTTGAGCAAGCGTTTACATTTTCTTTTTAAAAAATACTCCTTCCTCTGAAAGTGCAATGCTTAACCCTGATAAATAAAAAATAATTATACTTTTAATATAACAAATAATAGCTGAGAAAGCAATAGGAAACAAGTAAAATTAACAAAAATTTTCTCTATTCTGACAAAAAGAGGCTCCAACTTTTGGGGGTCAGTACATTTAGAATCTTTCTTTACAAATGTAAAAAAGGATTCAGCATTCAAGAGAAATACTAAATCCTTTCTTATATTTTGCAACAGTTATTTCACATGTTTTGCGAGATCTTCTTGAGCCTTTTTATTAGACTCTTCTTTTTCTTTCATCCATTTTTCCTGAGCTTTTTGGTATTCATCTACAGTGACTGCCTTGTCTTGAAGTTCCAAATATTTATACAAGACTGGTTCACTTGTACCTTTATTTCCTGACAATGCAAATGGTATTGTAAATGGTACCATCTTAGACAAGATTGGACGCCCTGTACGAGATGTAGTTGGAATAATCAAAGCACTATCTGTCAACCAAGCTTGGGCTGCAGCGTATTTATCATAGCGTTTAGCAACATCTGTAGTCTCATCACCAGCCTCAGTAACCAATTTTTCGTAGTCATATAGACCTACTTTTTTAGCAGCTACATTATCTTCCCCTGAGTCAAACCCTAAATATGTTTTAGTACTTTCTCCTACAGATGGTTTGATAATATCAAGGTAGGTTGATGGATCGGCAAAGTCTGGACCCCAACCGACATTATCTGATAAATCCCAGTCTTCGCCAGCAGCATTTTCAGCAAAATATGTAATATTGTTTACTTCGTCTTTTTGTAGTTGTTGAATATCAATGACTACATTATCCGCTCCTAAAGTTGCTTCCAAGGATTGTTTCATAGATTGGACGCGCTGAACTTTTGTAGTTGCTGTTTGGTCAACTGGCATATCCAAATGAATTGGGAATGTCACACCTTCTGCTTGTAAGGCTGATTTAGCTTTAGCAAATTCAGCCTTGGCTTTTTCTGGATTGTAAAGACCATCCTGAGAATCTGCAAGATTAACATCCTTCCATTCATCCCCATAAGTAACCAATTTCTCTTTGACCATATCGCCAAAGTTTTTACCGTCTGCTTGAACAAATGTTGGTGGAACAAAGATATTACGTAAGATTTTGCTTGCTCCAGTTTGTCCATTCAACTGAGAGGCATAGGCTGTACGATCAAAACCAAAGGCAATAGCCTGACGGAAATCCTTGTTTAAGAGAGCCTTTTTAGTCGATGCCTTTTGTTCGTCGCTGGTCTTAGATGTGTATTTATAGGACTGACGGTCAATATTTGTACCAACTAGATACGTAATAGAGTCTTGTTGAGTATAGACAATATTGTCCTTAATACTCTTCTCAAGCTCTGCGAAACTTGCACTTGTTGGATAGAGACGAGCTGCTGTAAGGCTACCATCTTTAAAGTTTTCTGCAGGTTTGCTGGTATCTTGACCATCCCAGAATGACAATTTAACTTTGTCAATATGCACATTGTCCTTATCCCAGTAGTTCGGATTTTTCGCAAATTCAACAGAGGATTTGGTCACAATGGATTTCAACAAATAAGGACCGTTATACAAGAGACTACTTGGATCCGTAGCTTTGGCAAAATCATCCCCTTTTGAATTCAAAAACTCTTCATTAACTGGCGCAAGCACACCCATGGTTGTCTTAGAATTCCAGAAGCTTTCTGGTTTGTTCAAAGTGTACTGAACTGTCTGTTCATCCAGAGCCTTAATTCCTACTTGTGAGAAATCTTTGATTTCCCCTTTTACATAGGCATCCAACCCTTTGATTGATTCTTGAACAAGGTAAAGAGCATCTGATTTTTTATCAGCAGCATATTTTAGTCCTGTTACAAAGTCTTGAGCTTTGACTGCCGCGTATTCTTCACCTTCAGAAGTATACCATTTTGCATCCTTACGGATAGTATAAGTGTAAGTCAATCCATCCTTGGATACAGACCAATCCTCAGCCATAGACGGCACAAAGTTCCCGTAGCGATCATTTTCTAGCAAACCATCAACCACGTTACTGGTAATATTTGCTGTCGCAGCCTTAGCAGTTGTCAAATAGTTGAGGTTATCAGGGTCTGTCTCATAAATGTATGAGAATGTCTTCTCACCTTTAGTGCTTGAACCTGATCCAGAGCATGCAGCTAAAGTAGTCGCCGCCAATAATGTCACGCCCGCAAGGGCAAATAGTTTTGAACTTTTCATCATTTTCTCCTTTAAAACTTTCTCTCCATTATAGACTCTTTTCAGAAAGTTGTCAACAGAATTTTCAGAATTTTTGAAAATTATTTTTCAAACAACATCTTTGCAAAAAATATGAATATTATCAAAAATCCCTCAACTACATCACATAGTCAAGGAATTAACCTATATATTTAAGCGAAGTTAAACAATGAGAGAGTACTATACCACTTCCTGGATATTTTCTTTTATATTACAATTAAACTAGATAAGGTGCAAAATACTATAAGTTATTTTATTTGTCTCCTCAGTATATAGGATAAAATATTTAACTGTAAGAATTACAGGATAGCTTATAGTGCATAATCACTGATATTGTATTTTCTAGTTAACTAACCAAGAATATTTTGGAAATACTTTTTTAAATAGCAATGTAAAGACTAATCCCAAAAATAAAGTGAAAACAAATCTAATTAAAAATATAATAATTATACCAAATGAAGTAAACATAAATCTATCACTTACAAAATAAGAAATACTTAATATAAAATAGTTTAAAGTATCAGAAAAAATATATATCCCTAAACCATTAATCAAAATGAGATTAAGTAGTTTACTATCTAAAATTTTAGTTTTATTACTTAAAAAGTACGAAATATTGTAACAAATAAGTGATCCTAAAATAGCTAATAAGTCAACAAAAAATCGACTCAATACTTTAAAATCGCTTTTAAATAGAAAATTTAAAACCACCAAAAATATAAATAACACAAAGAATAAAAGGCTAATCCATTTGTGATTTTCCAAAAAAATATTATACTTCCTTCTTTTAGATTCGAACAAAAATCCCATGGAAAACCAAAAAAGAAACTGCAATGGTGCACTTACTAACGTTATATGAATCAAGAAACTCAGTACATGTATAATATATAAGGACAAGTATACAAATATAGAAGTATCTCTTCTTAAACAATAAAAACTAATTATAAAGATAATAAATAATGCATACAAATACCATAAGTGAGAATTTCCTAATAACAAGAATTGACCAGTTATAGCTCTCCAAAATGAAACACCATTGTAGTAGTTTGATATATATTTTAATGGCAAACTATATAATAAAGTAAAAACAAAAAATGGCAATATTAATCTTTTAAACTTACTAGTTAATAATTTCTCAATCTTATTCCATCGATCTTTTTTTATTTGAATAGAGAAAAATACACCCGATATAGCCATAAATAATGGCATATGAAAATAATAGATAATTTCCATAAATTTACCAAGTATCTTATATAGAGTAAATGCTGAATGACTATTTAAATATTGTTGATAATCCATTCCACCATAATTGCTCGATATTTTATAATACGCACTATGACTTAACACAACTAAAATAATAGCCATAATTTTTAAAATATCATATTCTTTTATCTTTTTCACATTAAATCTCGCTCCTCTAATTGTAGTTTTTCTTTATAGAAAAGATATAAGGTCATTAAACTTGACCTTAATGTAATTGACTACTTTCCTAACTCACTTAATACGACTTCTAAGGCACGTTCAATGACCACATGCATGTCGTAGTATTTATAATCGGCCAAACGTCCGCAGAAAATCACCTTATCATTCTGTGCTGCTTCTTCTTGATATTTAGCAAACATAGCATTGTTTCTCTCATCATTGATTGGATAATAAGGTTCATCTCCGCGTTTCCAATCAGCTGGGTATTCACGAGTAATGACCGTTTTAGCTTGCGTACCATACTCAAAGTGTTTATGCTCAATAATACGAGTATAAGGAATCTCACGCTCCGTATAGTTCACTACAGCATTTCCTTGATAATTTTCCTCGTCCAAAATTTCATGATCAAAGCGAAGGCTACGGTATTCTAACTCTCCATGCTTGTAGTCAAAATACTGGTCGATCATCCCTGTGAAGACAACTTTTTCAGCTGATGCTTCTAACTCTTCACGATGAGTAAAGAAATCAACACCAAGCTCAACTTCAACGTCTTTAAGCATATTTTCGATGATGACATTGTAACCACCAATAGGAATTCCTTGGTAACGGTCGTTAAAATAGTTATTATCAAATGTTAAACGAACTGGAAGACGTTTAATGATAAATGGAGGAAGTTCCGTTGCTGAGCGTCCCCACTGCTTTTCAGTATAACCCTTGATTAATTTTTCATAGACATCTGGACCGATCAACTTGATAGCCTGTTCTTCCAAGTTTTTAGGTTCAATGTCCTTCATGTGAGCCGTTTGCTCAGCAATCTTATCTTTGACCTCTTGAGGAGTTTTTGTCCCCCACATAGCATAGAAAGTATTCATATTGAAAGGCAGATTATAAAGGCTACCCTTGTAATTTGCTACAGGCGAGTTGATGTAGTTGTTAAATTCAGCAAATTGATTAACATAATCCCAGACTTTTTTATTAGAAGTATGGAAGATATGTGCACCATATTTATGAACATTAACACCTTCTACATTCTCACAATAGATATTCCCACCAATGTGATCACGCTTGTCAATCACTTTTACTTTTTTACCGCGTTTTGTAGCTTCGTGTGCGAAGATTGCTCCAGACAAACCAGCACCGACGATAAGATAATCATACATAGTTAACTCCATTATTTTTTAATAATATGTTTTAATTCTTTGATATCTACCACTTTCAGAGATAGAATTGCAAGAAGATAAATGATTCCACCAAGCACTGCAAATACTATAACATTTATAGTTGGCGAAAATTGTATAAGTGTTTTTGAACCTAGCAGAATGCCATACATGATAGCTGATGCTAGGACTATTTTTGTCAAAGATCCGATAATTGGAACTTCTTTTAGGTATCTACGGGTAAAGTATAATTGTATCGCCCATACTAACGCCTCTGTCGAAACAGAAACAATGGCTGCTCCTATATATCCAAGTTTAGGAAGGAATAGTAAGTTCAAACCTACACTGACAATTGCGGGAGCTGTTGTTGAAATCATGAACTCTTTATTTTGATTGTGAGGTATCAGTATCTGAGTTCCCATGATATTGGTCCAACCGATAAAGAACATACGGAAGCTCATAATGGCAATTGCATAACGTGCATCCTGAAAATCCTGCCCAAGGAAAAACTGAACAAAATCATCATTGACGATTAAAATTCCTGCCATCATTGGGAAAATCACTAAATTATAAATGAGGAAGGATATTTCATGCATCTTATTGACTGCTCTATGATTTCCTGTTGCTAATAAGTTAGCTACTCGAGGCAACATAACACTTCCCAAGGAAGTTACCAAGGTCAAAAGTATATTTACCAACTTTAGAGCCTGATCATAAATCCCTACATCTTTTGTAGAAGCCAATGCTCCAAGCATGGTACGATCTAAGGTAACATACAAAGAGATTGCTACTTGAGGAAGAAATAATAATATGACGGGCTTCAAATGAGGCTTAGCATATTCTAAATCAAAATGAGGTCTATCAATAAACTCACGAGCAGGCAACCACATACTTAGTTGCCCCAAGAGTTCAAATATGGTTAGCAAAAAAACATAGAGATATAGGTCATTTGCAGATTTGACAAAGAGGAAGATTGAAATGACTCCAACAAGCTTGACCGTGATATTTCGAACAGTAATCTTTCGAAAATCTTCCAACCCTTGAAAGAGCCAGGAAATGTCTAAACCTTTTGAAACTAAACTCAAGCCTAGAATGTAGGCTACCGGATTTTGCATAAAGGGAAGGATCAGACAAAGAAGAACATATAAGGCCAGAGAAAGAACTGTTGCCCCTAATTGTAGAGAGTAGATTCCCCAAAAGTTTTTTTGAATTTCCTCGCGATGCCCTGAAATGACCTTAGTCCCATAGTTAGCAACTCCCAGCGTCGCTAAGAGGATAAAGTAGGTGACAATGGAATTAAAGTATCCATACGTCCCTAAATCATCCGAAGAAAAGACCCGTGTTACATAGGGAGTCGTAATGATTGGGAGTATAATCACTAATAACTGATAAGAAAGATTATAGGCGTAGTTTTTTAGTACTTTCATACCTGCACTCTCCTATTGAACATCATCTTAAGCAGAATACTTAATCGATTCATAAATACCCTCAGAAGAAATTGATGCTTTATTTTGCTCTCTGGCATATTTCATCAAAATCCCTTCTCTTGAAATTCTTTTTCTAGACTGTTTGCTTTTCTTTTAACTAGATTTTTAATAACAAGGTTAAAAAGATACTTCGTTTTATAATTGACATAAAGTAAATTTGAAGTCTTTGTTTTTGTTTCAAATTTAAATTTGAATCCACTTTTTTCAGAATATGAAAACAGTTCATATACCTTGTCAAGTTCCTCATTCATAACATACAAAATATTTTGCTTATTAACCAGATACTGCAAAGAGTCACTGACAACCTTTTCTAATTCTGGCTTTTGTGTATAACTCTCTTTATATAAGTCTAAGATTCGTTTCGTTACTCTCTCATGATGATCTGCTCTCTTTCTCATTATATCAATATTCATACTCTGATCAGCTCTTCCCAATAAGTACTGATAAATATCCAACTTAAAATAAATATAATTTTCTACAAATTGGAGGGGGAGCATTGTATACTCTTGGTCGACATAAAATGTATTTTCACTAATCGTAATAGCATTATCCTTCAAGATACTTGTTTTATAGACCAGGGCATGCATAGGTGTCCACTTGCTAGGAATACCTCTTGTCTCTTGATTTGGAATTAGATAAGAAGAGAATTCTTTAAAAATAGTGCTATTATTATATACATGCTGCTCTGTATAGTCAGAAATCACTAAATCAGTGTTAATCTCTCTTAACTTATCCAATAAGCTTTCAAATTCTTGAACATTGATCCAATCATCCCCATCAATGACCTTAAAATATTTTCCATTAGCTTCTTTAATCCCGCGATTAATAGTTGAGCCATGGCCCCCATTTTCTTTTGTGATAATTCTTAAATCTAAAGTGCTACCTTCCATTAAATCCTTAACAACTTGTACAGAATTATCAGTACTTCCGTCATTAATGATTAACACTTCAAAATCACTGTAATAAGCAGGATTTACAGCTTTAAATGATTCTATGCATTTACCAATATAGTTTTCAATATTATAGGTTGGCACAGTAATCGTCAGTATTTTATTAGACATTTTCCCCCCCAGATACTTCTTCTATCAAATCTATCCACTGATGTATAATTCGGTCTTTATTAAATTTTTTAATGTTATCTTTTGCATGAGATGAAAAACGATTTCTTAGCTCCTTATCATTCATTAGTTCTAATAATCTATTAGACATCGCTTCTACATCATAACACTCAACCAGATAGCCATTAACTCCATCTTCAACAATTTCGTTCGGTCCTGTCGGACAACTAAAGCTAGCTATAGGAAGATTGTATTGTTGTGCTTCCAGCAGGACTAAAGGTAGACCTTCATAGCGAGAAGTCATGACATAAATCCCTTTATCTCCATAAATCAAATCTTGATTTTTTTCGAGTCCTTTTATGACTAACCTATCCTGTAAATCATTTTCGTTGATTAAATCTCTGATTTTATCTACTTCATCTTGATTGCCGGAACCGTAGATTTCCCAAGTCCAGTCAGCCCTTTTCTCTAACACTTTTTTCGCGACTTGAATGAGATAATCATAGCCTTTTTGATAATCAAAACGGCCAACAGTCACAATTTTAGTTGATTTTTTATTATAAGATACATCTGAAAGAGCAGCCTCTTTCCAATTATAGATGTAGCAAATTCTTTCCTCAGGAACACCGTATTTTTTTATATAATTTTCACGGTCTTCTTGAGTGAGAGTGATAATCTTGTCTGCCAACTTTGTCCCAACATATCTTTGGAATTTCTGAGAAAATTCTCTATTATCCGTAATCGAATTGGTATGATCACACAAAACTACTTTAGTTTGAGTTCCTATTCCTGCCAAAGATAAAAATACATTAGCAGATATCCCTATCCCAAAACCAACCTCTATTTCATTATCTATGAAATATTTTCTTAACATTTTTGAGATTTTTAGAATATTCTTAGACAAGCGTACTCTATGGTCAAAAAAATTGGAGTATCTTACTTGAGAATTGATTTTAAAGAACAGATCCGATTGCTTTGTTGTAATTCCAATTAAATGAACTTCATACTTTTTTGTAAGTTCGTTTGCCAAAGATACAGCAACTCGCTCACCGCCACCAGAATCATCCAAGATCCATTTCACAATACATATTTTTTTCCCAATTTCTATCCTACCCTTCACTCTGCATCACCTACTGATATAAGTTCTATATTATGTGCTACTCTATCTTCTACTGATGGTAATTTCATGTAATCACCGTAGATTTCGTTTAAATATTCCTTGTACTTTGTCGGACAGTTTATCATCGTATCCTCAAAAATAAGAGAAACAGGTTCTTTAAAATACTCTCTCGGAACTATTTCTCTCTCCCTATATCTACCTAGAACATTACCGACGTAACGAGAAGTTTTAAAATCATATTTTTGAATAACTTTATGCAGATTTTCTACCAATGTATCCTTAGGAAGTACTTTTTGGATTCTTAGCATTTTCGATATTTTAACTATAAGATTCTCCACAGTGCCACGGTCTTTATCTTCAAGCTGGTCTAAAACTGATATTTTACAAAGCATTCTTTGAAACAATAGCCTAAAACTATGCAATTTAGCTGCAAAAAATCCTTTTTCTGGATAACCATCTAGAGGAAAAATGTCAATAAACACATTGCTTTCCGAATTCGCAATTTTAACAATAACATTTTTATCTACTAACTGAGTTATATCAAGATTAAGTGGATTATTAACTATTTTTAAATTACTTGGTAACAGGTTTGGGGCTAGTATTTTAAACTTTTCATAATCTTCTCTTGGCATACCGATATCAATATCGTCATCCCAAGGTATGAATCCTTTATGACGTACCGCGCCCAACAAGGTCCCACCTAGAGCATAGTAGGTCAGGTTATTTTCTTCACAAATATTAGTCAAAACCTTAAGTAATTCTAATTCTTTAGATTGAATCTTATATAACTTTGTATCTTCTTCCATTTACTATTCTCCACCTTTTTTAGATAAATTACCAATTTGCATAGCTTTCAACTATTTTTTATACTTAAAAACAATATTTTGTTTTATTATCCAGACTAAAATGGCACTAGTTATTAAAAAACGTAAAAAACCAACTGTTAATATACTTTCAAAAAATCGATTTGAAAAAATCAACATTATAACATCATTAAACAAATAAGCATAGATAAATAACTTATAATCAAATAAATATTTTTTTGCACAATATTCTGTACCCAATATCCTACTATAAGTTGGAACAAAATATAATGCAATTACAGATACTAATGGAATAATGCCGAAATAAGTGAAGTCATAAAAAAACGTATAAAAAGTTGTAAAGACATTCCCTGTAGGCAATCCATTGGTACTCTTCACAAAAGAATCACTACCAATAATACTTTTAATATTAAAATCTATCAAGTGTAGTTTACTATACAAGAATTTATAAAAGCCATAAAAAGTCTGTTCTCCCCAATATACTGAATCACTTCTATACGGATCATGTCCAGCAATAAAATTGTTAAAATTTAATAACGGAGCGCCAATGTACTTGAATAGTTCTCGATTAAGAGCTTCAATAATCCCATCTTGACCTACTCCACCGGAACGCCCCGTTGCATTTAAATAAAGTACAAATAGAGGAGCAACTGCCACTACAACAATAAGGACCTTAAAAGCAAAGCGAGAACTCAATTTACTAAGTCCTTTATTACGCAGTAGTAAAATATAAAAAACAACTAATATAAAAGTCAAAATTTTAAACAAGGACCCTCTACTACCAGTCATAAAAATTTGAATTGCAAATAAACAAGGAACTAGGAGTTGAAATTTATCTATTCTTCTTGTTGCCACATAATTGTGACAAATAATGTATATAATCACGTAAGAAATAGGAGATATGAAGCTATTAAACACTCTATAAAAAAACGGAGACCTGACCCCCAATCCGACTAAGTCTTCAGTAAAAAACTTTACTAATTGGTCATAGTTATTAATTATTTGCGAGAAACTTCCACGACCGCCAACATAAGCGCTGAATAAAGCTTGTTCGTATCGATAAAAGAAAATAAGATTTAAAATCTGAATAATAATTATTGTAAAAATTAGACTTTTACTGACATATAGATATTTTAATTTATTCTTAAAGGTGAAAGTATTAGTCTTAAATATTTTCTTTGATAATACTGTTATTATTGTAAAAACGAGCATTGAAATCGTCACAATAAAAACTGTACCTCCATTGAACTCAATAGCATACTCTTGAGCATTTAAAATGCAAAACAGTGTTGCTATCAAAAAAGTAAAGTTAAAGATAATTGTTGGGTGAAAATAATCTCCTCTTACAAAAGCATAATTTATAATAAAAAATAATAATAATAAATAAAATAATATATAAAGCATCTACATTCCTTCAAGTATTAATACTCTTAACTACAAAATGTTTATTTACTAAACATATAGAATTCGGAGTATATAATTTAATAAGTGCTCTTAAAAACTCTGTCCATACTTCTTTCCAAAAAATTTAGCCATTAAAAAAGATTTTCCTTTTTCAAACAAATGCACTCTCTCCATGTACATAAATGGTACCTCTTTAGGCGTTATTCCTTTTTTACATAACCAAACATTAAACAACAACTCACTAACTCGCCCGAATAAACGTGACTCAAATGGAGTATAGTCGATCAAGTCCATCTGTTCGTACATAGTATCCAGAGTAGAAAAAAGCCACGGTAAATAATCATCTAATAGTTCTTTTTTCATGATAAACATATTGAACATATAACCTCTTCTTTGTTTCATCACTTTATCAAAGGATGAAAGATACTCTGAACTATTTTGCTCAATAATTTTCCTAGCAAGATCCAGATGTTCTCCATTAAGGGTATGGGCATAATGTGAATAAAGAGTTTCAATATAATACTTTCGCTTCTTTGGAACTATTATGTCAGATTTCTCTAATAATATTTCAACATTAGATCGAGACAAAATGACGTCATCCATATTGACATTTTCATTATACCCTTGAGATTTATTTGTAAAATAACGACGGTAATGAACTAAACCTAAGTAATTATAATCAAGATTCTTCCATGCCCAATAAAGTCCCGTCAACTCACAATAATATGGATTTAGAGAGGATATATTATCGCCAGTATTATCACCGATAAAACCAATATCTGATTTACCGTCTCTCCCAACATGTATTGGAAGGTAAAGACTACTGTCTTGAGGCATTTTAACCTCTTTATGTGTTGCCACAATGATTTTTACATCTATCAATCTACTTCGCTCCATCTCTCATAAATACTACTTTAACTGTCTTCAATAAAATTTCAATATCTTTCCAGATTGTCCAACCATCAATATAGGCCACATCTAATTTGACAACTTCATCGAAATTCTTGATCTCACTTCGTCCGCTGACCTGCCATAAACCTGTTATGCCAGGTTTAAAACTTAGTCGGCGTTTTTGTTCTGGGGTATAGTGCTCATACTCGTCCACTGTTGGTGGCCGTGTGCCAACCAAACTCATATCTCCCTTTAGAACATTATAAAACTGTGGTAGCTCGTCCAAGCTAGTCTTCCGTATAAAACAACCAATTTTCGTGATACGAGGATCATCGTCCACCTTAAACATTCCACCTTGCATGGTATTTTGTTCCATGAGTTCTCTTTTTTTCGCCTCGGCATCTACACACATAGAGCGAAACTTATAAAAAGTGAACTGACGACCATTTTTTCCTATACGCGTCTGAGCAAAAATAGCAGATCCCCCATCCTTTCGAATCAAAGGAACCAGTACAATACTGACTAAACCACATAGTATCAGCCCTACCAATGCACCCACGATATCAATAATCCGCTTAGCAATTACATGACTAGTCTTATAAAATGTTGTAGAAAAAGTCACAACGTTTAACCCTGCCATCTCACGAATTTGCTTGTTACGTGCCAAACTACGATCAAAAGCATTTAGATTGACTATTACATCAATTCCCATCGTTTCAAACTGAGAGACAAGCTCTCCAATATTGTATTTTTCACTTGGAAGATTGATAAAGACTTCATCGACCACCTCATGAGTCGCAAAGTTTACTATCTCCCCCTCTGCTACTACCTTTAAACAATCATGCTGAAAATCTGGTTTATCTAAGACACTGACGGCTACCAACTTCCCAACAACCTCATTTGATTCTATTAATCTATCCAGTACCTTTTCGACACGAGAAGTTGCTGTAAGTAGGAGAATCTTCTTACTTCCTTTAAAGTTGGGATAAGCCCGCTTCCAATACCACTTGATAAATAGGTTTAGCACATAGACTAAGAGAGCATGTAATGTGAGGAAGTAAATCATGCCTCGTCTGGAAATACTAAATCGATCCTCTAAGAAAAAATTAGAAATACTAATCGCTAGTGCAAAGAATAGGATATATTTCAATGTCTGGACAAGTTCAATCAAATATCTCCTTTTAAAGAAATCCTGTCCATAATCACTGATATAAAAGACAAAATAATGGAGGATATAAAGTGCAATAGCTGTTGTTGAAACAATCTCCGTTTCTCTCACAGCACTAAGTAGATAAGTCAATAAAATAACAAGAAAACTCTGGATTATGGCCAATGAAGACCTTAATATTTTTCCATTCATCTCTATCCCCCGACCTATTTTTTATTTTTCCCGTAATCTCCATAATTTCCATAAGAACCGTATTTGTCTACTGAAGTATCGAATTTATTCAACACAATTCCCAAAAACGGCTTTCCTGTGTGTTCCAACTGTTCTTTTGCTTTTTGAATATCCCGACGATTTATTTCACCTGCCTCCGTCACTAAAATAGAAGCATCGCAGTTTCGCGTAATAATAGCCGCATCAATCACGACACCAACAGGAGCAGTATCTACAATGATGTAGTCAAAATATTTACGCAAGGTTTCAAGCATTGTAGTGAAATTCTTACTTTGAAGAAGAGCTGTCGGATTCGGTGACACAGAGCCAGCCTGAATTACAAAGAGATTTTCGATATTGGTATCACAAAGCCCTTGTGATAGGTCTGTAGTTCCTGATAAAAATTCTGTCAGGCCTGTAATCTTATTCCTTGCTTTAAAGACACCTAACATAACAGAATTGCGAATATCTCCATCAATCAGCAGCGTTTTGTAACCTGCACGCGCAAAAGCCCAAGCGATATTGGCGGAAGTCGTTGATTTTCCTTCTCCTATTTTCACAGAAGTGATAGAAAATACTTTCAAACCATCTCCACTTAACTGTAGGTTCGTGCACAAAGCGTTATAATATTCCTCTGCCTTTTTTACAGAATCCAATTTTGCCTGTGAGATTTCTAATGTTGGCATAACTTCCTCCTATTTTATTTTGTCAAAATCTGGAACGAGCCCTAAAAGTGGAATTTTCAGTACATCTTCAACATCTTCAGGACGTTTCACACGGGTGTCGAGCAACTCAATCAAAAGAACAGCAATTACTGTTACGACTGCTCCTCCAAGAAAACCAAACAAGGAATTGCGTCGAACATTTGGAGAAGAGGGAGTTGTAGCTGGTCGCGCTTCTTCAAGTGTCGTTACATCAGATACTCGCGTTACAGCGACGATCTTTTCTGCAGCAACTTCTCGTAGAAAATTAGCGATACGACTGGCTTCCTCTGGCTGTTTATCCTTGACAGAGATTGAGACGATACGAGTGTCAGCTGGTACAGTCACTTGAACTTTGCTGGCTAACGTTTTTGCTGGCATATCCAACTTCAAATTTGTCACTACTTTTTCCAATACATCCTGCGAAAGGACAATCTCACGGTAGTCTTTTACCAGATAAGATCCTGCCTGCAAATCCTGATTTGTCAGCCCCGGCTTGTCTCCTTGATTTCGATTCACTACGTAAATTCGCGTGGTACTCGTATATTCTGGCTTAACAATAAAAGTGCTATATGCAAAAGCCCCCGCACCTGTCACAAGTGCCACTAATAAAATCATTAGCTTGCGTTTCCACAAGGTTTTAACTAATTGAAATACATCGATTTCTGTCGTGTTTTGTTCTTTCATCATTTCTCCTAAATTAGTTGATCCATTACAATTCTTCGAGGATTGTCTATAAAAAGTTCCTGAGCCTTCGCTTCTCCGTATTTTTGGGTAACAAGGTCATATGCTTCTGCCATATGAGGAGGTCTACTGTCTAGATTGTGCATATCACTTGCAATGACATGAACCAAATCCTGCTCTAAAAAATACTGAACTCTTTTTTTCATGAATTTATAACGTTCGCCAAAAAGTTTGGGTTTGAGGACATGTGAACTATTTACTTGCGTGTAACAGCCCATATCGATCAGTTCCCGAACGCGTTTTTCATTATTTTCAAGAGCATCATAGCGCTCAATGTGGGCAATGACTGGAGTAATTCCCAACATCAAGATCTTGCTCAAGGCGCTATGAATCTCACGATAGGAAGTATGCATGCTAAACTCAATCAAAGCATAACGACTATCATTGAGGGTCGGAATCCGCTTTTTTTCCAGCTTATCCAGAACATCTGGTGTGTAGTAAATTTCAGCCCCGTAAGCAATGACCAAGTCACTCGCCACTTCCTTAGCTATTTCCCGAACCTGAAGAAAGTTTTCTGCTATCTTCTCTTCCGGAGTTTCAAACATGCCCTTGCGACGGTGAGAGGTAGAGACAATGGTTCGCACCCCCTGTCTGTAGGCTTCTGCCAAGAGAGTCTTGCTTTCCTCCCTTGACTTGGGACCATCATCTACATCAAAGACGATGTGCGAATGGATGTCTATCATTTCATCTACCCTCCATCACATCCTGTATAGCTGCTTTAACTACAGCTAAACTACTATCATCTATTTCCATCACATAGAGGTTACTGTCTGGCATTGCATAAGAAGGAAGATCCGTCCGACCTGTACCTTTTAAATCTTGAGAATTTACTTTATAATTCCCTCCACTTTCTAACTGAGCATTGACCAAATTTATCATAGTCTCAAGTGGCATATTTGTTTGGATAGAATCTTGCAAGCTATTAATGATCGTACTATAATTTTTCAGTGCTTCGGTTGACGTTAATTTTTGAAGGATAGCCACAATCACCTTTTGTTGGTTGCGACCACGGTCACGATCGCCATCTGCTAGGGAGTAGCGCTCACGAACAAAACCGAGAGCCTGTTCTGAATCAAGATGAACATTGCCTGCAGGGTAATACTTTCCATTCGTATGGGCAGTAAATTCTTGATCATTATAAACATCAATTCCACCCAACAAATCAATCAATTTCAAAAACGAAGTGAAGTTCAATCGCACATAGTAATTGATATCCACTCCATAGAGATTTTCTAAGGTGTGAATGGACGAATCAACTCCATAAATGCCCGCATGAGTCAATTTATCTTTTTGATTATTTCCACCATCAGCAATAGGAACATATGAATCTCGAGGAGTTGTTGTAAGAAGGATTCTCTTCGTATCCCTATTGACAGTCATCAGGATATTGACATCTGATCGCGACACCGAACTAATAGGACCATAGGTGTCAATTCCACTAACATAGATATTGAAAGACTGATTCTTAGACGTCTTAGGAGCTTCTACTTTTTTAGTGAATCCCTTGGTATAAATCTTTTTTATCTTCGATGCATAGTCTGGATACTCTGACTCGATGATATTTTCAAAGACACTATTTAAGACAATGGCCTTAGTCTCCCCTGCAATCAAACTCTTATAAGCTGCCAAGTAAGACGAACTCTGGTCGATCGTCAAATCGGTATTCTGACTTGACTTGATATCAGCTAGTAGTTTTTGAATATTTTCATTATCAGTCCCAGTCGGTGCTGTCACACTCGTCAGTTGCGTAACATTTTCGATCTCACTATCTGCTAAAACAGCGACACTGATTGAATATTCTGAGTAATTAGAAGTCGCATTTAAACGATTGGTCAGTCCAACAAACTGCTGTACTGCAAAGAGCGACACAGAGCTGACAAGGATAGAGAACACCAACAGAAAAATAGTAAATTTTTCAGCTTTTTTATAGATAATCAAGAGTAGCCCTACCAAGGCAACTAGTAGGACTAACGCAGTTACCACTAGATTAAGATATCTAAAAGCAAGGATATTGTACTTAAAGATTAAGAATAATAAAAAACAAACTAACAATAAATAAATAGTCAGCAAAACTATATTAACACTTCGCTTCACTTTCTGTGAACGTGATTTTTTAAAACGTCTACTCATGATTAACACCTATACATTGAACATCATACGATTATATCACTTTTTTACGGTAATGTCTACACCTTTATTTTCACTATCTGCATCTTTAAGTATCTTAGTAGACTTCCCGCGAACCAAAAATATAGTAAAATGAAATAAGAACATGACAAATTGATCAGGACAGTCAAATCGATTTCTAACAATATTTTAGAAGCAGATGTGTACTATTCTAGTTTCAATATAATATAGTACACAATGTGGTATAATCTTCTTATGGCATATTCAATAGATTTTCGTAAA
>ERZ1023310.29-NODE-29-length-58231-cov-5.964556_pt1 | contig 58231 bp, 57 predicted proteins | sample MGYA00380476_ERZ1023310 | MGnify/ENA primary metagenome ERZ1023310 (study PRJEB33173, sample SAMEA4830346) | metagenome | study: EMG produced TPA metagenomics assembly of the PRJEB25223 data set... | reverse complement strand
ATGAGTTGTTTTGGAACATGGGGGTGTGTGGTGATTTTGTGGTTTGTTGAGTGTAAGTGCACCAATCACAGCCGCCCCAGCTGGATTAAAAAACATAGCAGAGCCTGCCGCAACCGCCAACGCATTACCTGCAAAACTTAGGGCATTGCCAAGATTGATTTCGCCACTTTTGACATAGGTATCTCTCATGGATTGGACATCTTTATAAGCTAACACCGCACCAGCTACACCACCCAAAACACCTATTCCTTTTGCCCATTTTCCTTTTGGACTTTTATCAATAATAGTATGTGCGGTATCAGCCATGCCAGTTAGTATTGATGCCCCAGCAGCAATTCTACCAATCACATCGCCACTCTCCACTTGACCAATAAGCGTGTTAATGTTAATATCATTGCCAATAACACCACCAGTATCGCCAACAGTTTCAATGGCTTCTTTAATCAGATTTGTTATCATATTCTTACTCCTTATTACTTAGTTTTTTTCTGGCATTTCTAATGTCAGACCATATTAATAAAATCAAAACAACCAAACCCAAAATCACAAAAAACCTATTAGCAGAGGATATTTTATCTTTTGTGTAGGCGTAACTATCAGCAACTATCATCTCGCCATTAGGTTTATTGATATGAATGGTTGCCATTTGGGGGATTTCGTTGGTAATGCCAAGTACTGGAGGTTGGTAATAGTAACCAATGGTAAGTATTTCATCTAGGTGTCCCTCCCTAAATACACAGTTACTACCAATGTCTTTTTTGGGAATAACTGCATTACCACAAGCAATAATCAACCTTTCTTTGGTTTGGGGGTTGACGATACTCATGTGTTTAATTTCTCTATTTTTGCCATCTTTAGCAACAGTAACTAGCCTAACCTTACCTGTAATATAATGCAAGTCTTGTTCAAGGGGCAACCCACGACCATACTAAAGAAAGTAGAGAAAGAACCACACAATACAGCATAGTAATAATGAAAATACAAAATCACCAGTTTTCATGTTATCAGCCAAAAGAATTCACGAAATTATACATCCATTCACTAACCAACACAACACTTTTTCTCCATTTGTCATTGTCTTTCTATAGCAATCAAGCTACCCATCTTTCTTCTTCATTGATTGCAGGTATGTTGAGATTATCATGAATAAACAACGCCCCTTTATAACCATCCGTGCCAATAACGTCAATGATGCCATTACCATTTAAGTCCAAGGTAAGTGGGTCATAGATGTGGTATTCGCCTGAGCGGGGGATGTCTAGCCAAGGATTTAGTAAATCTGGTAGCCAACTATAAAATTCTCGAGACCATTCCTCCGCAATATGCCAAGCAAAGCCTTTCCAATTGTCGGCATTAAAAAAATCTTTTGGGTGCATACCATCTTCACCCAATTTTGCCAAACCATATGCTTTTATGCTGATACCAGTAGCTTTCAAAATTTTTGCTGCTGCAGGTGTTTTTACTATATCGCCTGTTAGCAAATAGGCATCGCCAATTAAATCGGTTACATCTGTCAATTTTAGTGGTTCTGCATTGGGATCATCTCTATTGTCGTAAGCTTCTTTTAACTTACCAAAGGTAATTCCCAAAGAAACAGTATCAGCAATTTTTGAAATGTTATCCACCCCTCCATTGCTTGTACCTGTAAAAGTAGCAAACGCCCCTATCGATGATATTAGTCCAGCAGTTGCTGACAATATGTTACTAAAAGTTGGTTCTTTAATTGTCTCGCCAAAATCACCTCCTGCACTTATGGTGCCAGAAGCAAAATTATAACCATTTTTATGAAATTCATACAAACTTGCTATAACTGTTGCTAGTGAATTACTTATACATTTCTCCTATTTGTGTACAACATAAATATAAATGAAAAAAATATAGATAAAGTATAAGAAACCATACTTATTGTTAAGAACAAGAAAGATTTTCTCTTATTCTCTTGGAAAAATCGCAAAGAATCTTGATATTCTATGTAAGATATTCCACTGATTTTAACATCATATGCTAGAAAAATAGGCTTGTTATTTCCATTATAAGTAGTTAGATAAATAACTTCAATGCTTTCACCTATTGGCAATTCCAGTTCTCTATCCATGAGCTTATGATGTGGATAATTTAATTGAAAAGTTTGGCTATTAGTTAGTTTTTCTGATTTATTATTATTTATAACAAAATATTTTTCAGGTTTTTTATATTGGTTACTACCTACAATTGGTGAAGAAACCACCCCAGTTACAGTACTTAATTCTTTTTTTTCCTTATTAAAATCTATCATATAATAAGGAAATTCTAAAAAATTAAAAATTGATATAATGACAATAATTGATATTGGTGAAATAATAGACTTCTTTCCAAACCCTGATTTTTATGGATTTTTAAAAACTTCAACCCCAATACTTATAAGGGTTTATTTTTAGTTTGGAAAGAGATTTAATAAATACAAACTTAATATCTTTTCTTATTTCCTCTATATTTTCTTTACCATCTTTAATTCTAAAATATAGAAACAAATATTCTATGATAAAAATAAAAAAAATAAAACCAAAACCAACAAAAACACTAAAAAAATAATTAGTTAAAAAACATAAAACAAAAAACACCATAAAAAATATATGGAAATTTTTAATTAATATCTCTCTGTTAATATTTTCTTTAAAAAAAATAATATTAATAAAATGATTTAATCTCATAAAAATTTTCCCATATATACATTAGAAAACCAAACACAATTTGATAAGTAATAGAGTTTATGGGTTAGACCCAAATGTAAATCTCGAAAAATTTAAATATTGATCTTTATTTAACCAATAAGTTACCAATATCACAACAGCTCACAACCAACCAATTATACACCCATTTACTCATATACACAACATTTGTTTTCTTACTTATAAAACAGATTATTTTTATAACAATCAAGCCACCCATCTTTCTTCTTCATTGATTGCAGGTATGTTGAGATTGTCATGAATAAATAACGCCCCTTTATAACCATCCGTGCCAATCACGTCAATGACGCCATTACCATTTAAGTCCAAGGTAAGTGGGTCATAGATGTGGTATTCGCCTGAGCGGGGGATGTCTAGCCAATCTTTAACGATGTCGGGGAGCCAGTCATAAACATCTGTAAAGTCAAACGGAAAATCAAAGTTATCAAATTGTTCTTTAAACTTATCAAAAAGGTTAGGCTCTTTAAACACTTTATCAAATAACTCTTTCCCCTTATCAACAATATCTTTAACCAATTCTTTTGTCTTGTCTATGATGTCTTTTGGCAATTTTTTGGTTTTATCTAGGGCGTGCCTGCCTTTGGTATTTGCAATGAAAAATGAGAAAAATCGCACGTTTTTCAAGGAAAAAACGCAGATTGATAGTTATTCTATCAAGCAAGTTTTTGACGATGAAAAACAAGATTTAGCCATTTTTCATGCAAAAATTGATAAAAGCGTTAAATTTTCATCTTATTTTATAAAATGTTATCAATGGTAGGCACGCCCTAAATACCAATCAAATTATCCATATTTACACCAAAAAAAATAAGCCCAAAAAGTTGAGCTTATTTTATTATGTTGCTTTATCTTATTCCACTTGACTCACATCCCTTACCGCCCCTGTATCGGCACTCGTTGCCATAGCAGCATAGGCTCGCAGGGCTTGGGAAGCATAGCGTTCACGGTTTACAGGTTTCCACGCTTGTTTGCCACGCTCATTCATGGCGACACGGCGTTTGGCAAGCTCATCGTCTGATACGTCCAGATGAATGGTGCGGTTTGGAATGTCAATCTTGATGATGTCAAATTCTTCTACAAGTCCAATCGCACCGCCTTCGGCAGCTTCGGGACTTGCGTGTCCGATAGACAGCCCTGATGTACCACCGCTAAATCTGCCGTCCGTGAGTAACGCACACGCCTTGCCTAGACCTTTGGATTTTAGATAAGACGTGGGGTAGAGCATTTCTTGCATACCAGGCCCGCCTTTTGGACCTTCATAGCGGATAATGACGATGTCGCCTGCCACGATTTTGTCCGCCAAAATCGCTTCCACCGCACTGTCTTGGCTTTCAAAGACTCTGGCACGTCCTGTAAAGGTCAAAATGCTCTCGTCCACGCCTGCGGTTTTGACCACACAGCCACGCTCGGCAATGTTGCCAAACAGCACCGCCAAACCGCCGTCTTGACTGTATGCAAATTCTTTGGAGCGGATACAGCCCGATTCACGGTTTAAGTCAAGATTGCCCCAGACTTTGTTTTGGCTAAATGCTTGCGTGGTGCGTACGCCCGCAGGGGCGGCGATGTACAGCTCTCGGGCGGTTTGGTTGTCAGGGTTCATTACGTCCCATTTGGCAAGGGCGTCCGCTAGGGTTGGGCTATGTATGGTTGGCACGTTGGTGCGAAGTAGCCCTGCTCGGTTAAGCTCCGCCAAAATCCCCATAACGCCTCCTGCACGGTGCACGTCTTCCATGTGGTATTTTTGCGTGGCAGGGGCGACTTTGGATAGGCACGGCACGGCACGAGATAAGCGGTCAATGTCCGCCATTTTAAAGTCCACGCCTGCTTCATTGGCACTGGCAAGCAAATGCAAAATGGTGTTGGTACTACCACCCATGGCAATGTCAAGGCTCATGGCGTTCAAAAATGCGTCTTTGGTGGCGATACTTCTTGGCAACACCGAATAATCATCTTGTTCATAATGACGTTTGGCAAGCTCTACAATGAGCCGACCCGCTTCTAAAAACAGCTCTTTACGCTTGGCGTGCGTGGCAAGTAGCGAGCCGTTGGCAGGTAAGGATAAGCCTAGTGCTTCGGTTAGGCAATTCATGGAGTTGGCGGTAAACATACCAGAGCAAGAGCCACAAGTTGGGCAAGCAGAACGCTCCACATTTGCCACGTCTTCATCGCTGATAAGGTCGTCTGCGGCGTCAATCATGGCGTCCACTAGGTCAAGTTTACGCACCTTTTTGCCCGTCTCATCGGTAACGGTCTCATGGGGCATATGTCCGTCATGCACTTCGCTGGCTAGCACCTTACCTGCTTCCATAGGACCGCCCGAGACAAAGACTGCGGGGATATTTAGGCGTAAGGTAGCCATAAGCATACCAGGGGTGATTTTGTCGCAGTTGGAGATACACACCAAAGCGTCCGCACAGTGGGCGTTTACCATATATTCCACGCTGTCGGCAATCAAATCACGGCTTGGCAAGCTATACAGCATACCGCCATGCCCCATCGCAATGCCGTCATCTACGGCAATGGTGTTAAACTCTTTGGCAACACCTCCTGCCTTTTCAATCTCACGGGCAACGAGTTGTCCCATGTCTTTTAGATGAACGTGCCCGGGGACAAACTGCGTGAATGAGTTGGCAATGGCAATGATTGGCTTATTAAAATCATCGTCCGTCATGCCTGTGGCACGCCATAAGGCTCTGGCTCCTGCCATGTTGCGACCTGATGTGGAAGTTTTTGAGCGGTATTGTGGCATAACTGTTCCTGATAAAGATGTGGCTTTTGGCTACAAAACTTTTGACTACAAATAAATTGACTTATTTTAACACTTTTTGTGAATGATATTTGACAAATTTTATTTATAATTTTTATCAATTTAAAAACTTTTAATTATTAAAAATAACGTCGCTACAAATCACTTGCCAAATTTGCCATTTTAGGCTACATTATTTGCACTTTTATTGATAGCATTCATCTAAGTGCCTGCCATGACCACATCTTACAAATCCGCCATAATCTTTTTTGTCGCCCTTGTCCTATTTTTGCTAAGTTTTTATTACCTGATACAGGTATGGTTGATGGTTTTTGCGTCCATTTTGGCAGCGGTGTTTTTGCTAAGTTTGGCACGGCTTACCCGCCAAATCCCCAAAGTGGGCGACTACTTTGCCAAATTGCCACACAGTGTGCAAATTGGCATGGTAACGATGGCAGTCTTAGCGGTGGAGGCGGGATTTTTGGCGATGTTTGGTTCAGAGCTTATCGCCCAATTTCACGATATAAAGGAGCTTGCTCCCAAGTCGCTTGACGTCATACAAGAGTATGCCAAAAATTATCCCATCGTCTATGAATGGCTGACCCAAAATGCGTGGGCGATAGAATTTAAACAAGACCCTAAGGCGTTTCTTAGTAAATTTCAAGACAGCATTGTCGGTGGTTTGCCTGCATTTTTTGGGGGTATGCTAAGCGGTGTGGGGACGTTTTTTGTGATTTTGGTGGTGGGGCTGTTTTTGGCATTATCGCCAAGCGTGTACACCAAAAGTGCCATTGCCCTTGTGCCAAAGCCGTATCGGGAAAAGGGCGAATACCTACTAAAACGCAGTTATGGGGCGATAGAGCAGTGGCTTATCGGGCAGTTTGTGGTCATGGCGTTTGTGGGTGTGGCGACAGGGGTGGCGTTGTGGCTGATGGGTATTCCGTTTGCATTGGCAATGGGCGTGATTGCCTTTGTGCTAGATTTTGTGCCTGTGATTGGCCCTTGGCTGTCGGCGGTGCCGATTTTGCTCCTTGTGTTGATTGTCTCGCCTGATTTGCTACTGTGGACACTTGTTATGATTGTTGTGGTTCAGCAGTTAGAAAGCTATGTGGTCGCCCCAATGGTACAACAGCGACTCATTGACTTGCCTCCTGTGGCTCTGCTACTCTCGCAAATCATCATGGGAACGCTCACAGGCGTGCTTGGCATTGCCATGGCGACACCGCTTATGGTGGTGGCGATTGTGTGGGTGCAGGTGGTGTATGTGAAGTTTGTCTTACAAGATTATTCAATCAAAGTGCTTGACCAAAACGAAAACGACATGAAAACCGACCCCTATGCTGATTATGACGCTTATAAGGCAAAAAGCGAGCCGAAAGTGGTGGTGCTCTCTTCAAAACACAATGAATAAACCCAAAGCAAAAATGGATGAGATGGGCATGTTTGTCGTGTTTTTAAGTGAACCATATACCAAAAGTATGTTGTCATCTATTTGGGTGTAATTTGCCTTATGTGGGGCTTTTGCTTGATTGAACCAAAATACGCATCCATTCAAAACCACAATTTCATGATATAATACAAAAAACCAACCATATAACTGAAAAAATGCGTATCCGTAAACTTTTTAAATTTGAAAATGCCCACATCGTCCGCAACTGTACGTCCGACCGTTGTAGTCGCTCCATTCATGGGCATAGCTATCAAGTGGAGCTTATCCTAGAAGCCCACGCCCTTGATAACGGGCAAATGGTCTATGATTTTGGACTGTTGAAGTCGCACATCAAGGACTTGATTGACAGCTTTGACCACGCCATTACCTTTTGGGACAAGGACGATGGCGATTATATCCGTGCGTGCAAGGATTTTTCGGCTCGCTGGATAAGTCTGCCTGTGTCGCCATCTGCCGAGCAGTTTAGTCGTGTCATTTTTTATTGGGCGGATAAAGTCATGCAAAACACCACGACCCAAAATGGTGAGACGGGCGTATCAGTCTATTCGGTCATCGTCCACGAGACCGCCACAGGTTATGCTCAGTGTTTTAAAGAAGATGTAGAAAACGAACGCATGGGTAAATTGTCGCTGGATATGTTTGAATTTAGCGAACAAGTCAAAGCCGAGTGGGGCGATGGCGAGCTGTTTGATAAGCTAAAACGTGGCGAGAAATTTGTCAATCCACAGCCGTTAAGACAAGTAAATTTTTAAGGATAAAGTATGATAGTATTAGACATTGCTCCTAGTGAACAAGTGATTATTGAAAAAGCAAGTCAAATTGTTGGTATGCCGTTGAGTGATTTTATTACTGAACAAGCCTATCAAACCGCTTTAAAAATAGTTGATAAAGATAAAGGTATTTATTTAACTGATGAAGAGTGGGATAATATGATGAATGTTCTAAATAACCCCCCAGAGCCAAATGAAAAAATGAAAGCGTTAATTGCTCGGGGTTATGAACTTGATAAATCGTAAGCATTCATTGATATTTGAACCATTAAATAAAAATCACGACAGGTCTTTATTTGACTGTGGTAATGATATATTAAATCGTTTTATTAAACAACTTGCCAGTCAAATTATAAAAAGACAAGAAGCTGTTATTTATGTTAGTCATAAAAATGGTCGTGTCATTGGATTTTATACCTTATCAGCCGATAAAATCCAAAAATCAGACAGTCCTGATGAATTGAAAAATCAATCACCGCATACTGCCGTACCTTGTATATTAATTGGACGTTTGGCGGTTGATAAAAATTATCAAGGTATGGGAATTGGTATTGATTTGTTGGCACACGCCCTACGGCGAGTAAAAAGAACGGCTGAGTTGATTGGTGTGGCTTTTGTGATTGTTGATGCCAAAGATGAACAGGCAAAATCATTTTATCAAAGTTATAGATTTTTTGAATTGCAAAATGCACCATTAAGAATGGCTTTTCCTGTTTCCAAAATTGAACGTGAAGAATGAAAACTTTAATCTTAAAAGACGAAACCGACACCGAGCGCCTTGCCAACGCCCTTGCCAAAATCAACCCCACAGGCAGTCTGTGGCTATCGGGCGATTTGGGGGCGGGCAAAACGACTTTTACCCGTTATCTTTTGCGGGCATTGGGGCATACAGGGGCGGTAAAGAGCCCAACTTATACCCTAGTTGAGCCGTATAACATCAACGGCAAGCCTGTGTACCATGCCGACCTATATCGGTTAAATGACCCAGAAGAGTTGGATTTTATTGGATTTTTTGAATATTTTGATGAACCAAATTCACTGGTTATCATTGAATGGGCAAGCCGTGCCGAGAGTATTTTGCCAAAGCCTGACATAACGATAAACATTACAAGACAAGCTGATGAGAGCAGGGCGGTAGAGATTGTTGGGACTGAGCTTGACATCTTTTATAATGGCTAATACAAATGTTTGACAAAATAAAAAATATCAGCCTTGTTTTGATGTTGTCAATTTGTATGGCTTTTGGTAGTTTGGTGCTATTTGTATTGCTTGAAATTTTTTGGCACAATTACCAATAAATCTCTTTCCAAACTAAAAATAAACCCTTACCTTATAAGTATTGGGGTTGAAGTTTTTAAAAATCCATAAAAATCAGGGTTTGGAAAGAAGTCTAATATAGCAATCTTACCAAATGGCAGGATGTAAAGACAGACAATCAAACCATTTATACACTTAAAGTAGATAACTCTTTTGGCAAAAAAGCAAGCAACATCAATATTTTAAAAATCAGTGTTACAGAAGACAAAGATAACGAACAAGTTATTTTTATAAAAAATCAGAAGGTTAAGATATCTGAAACAAACATAGATTATAAGACGGGTGGTATTATCTATTATCAAATAGATAATATAAACCTTAAAGCCACAATAGATAGCTATCCAAAACAATATTATCATCTGTCAAGTGCAAGGGCTGTGGATAATGATAAAAATATATTCTTTGATACACCACATCATTACAACGCTAAAAAAGATAAATCAATTTATTTTTTAACATTGTCTATTTGCGGTATTCTCACATTTATTATCAGCACAGCTTTAATTTATAGCAAAAAATCAAGTCAAGACTATCTACATAGAATTATTGATAAAATTATGATAATTTTCAATTTTGCCATTCTATCATTATTGATGTTTCATATAATTCGGATAATCTCTTGGAATTAAATAACAGATGAATTTACATTATAAATCCCTACCTGATAACACCGTCCTATCCCTTATCGCCCCGACCGCCAGCGGTAAGACCGATTTGGCGTGCCGTCTGTATGAGACAGGGCGGTTTGAGCTGATTTCGGTGGACAGTGCGTTGATTTATCAGGATATGAACATCGGCACGGCAAAACCGACCGATGATGAACTTGCCCGTTTTCCGCATTATTTGGTGAATATCATTAAGCCTACCGAAACTTATAATGTGGCGACTTTTGTGGCGGACGTGGAGCGACTCATTGGCGACATTCATGCACGGGGCAAGATTCCGCTACTTGTGGGCGGTACGATGATGTATTATATGGCACTCTTGGACGGTTTGTCTGCTGTGCCTGACACCGGCCCTGCCATTCGTGGGCAGGTCATGGCATGGCTGTCTGATAAAGGCATTGGCGAGCTGTACGCCTATCTGCAAACGCACGACCCCAAGATTTGTCAGCGTCTAAAAATATCCGACACCCAGCGTATCACACGGGCGGTGGAAGTGCATATGCAGACAGGCACGCCCATGAGCGTATGGCAAGCCACGCCCAAAGTCGCCCCTTGTCAAAACCCACATCAAAACTGGCTGACCCTATCGGTAGAGCCTGAGCGTGCGTGGCTACACGAGCGTATCGCCAAACGCCTTGACATCATGTGGGAGCAAGGGTTGGTGGATGAAGTCATTTCTCTTTTGCAAAAATACCCCGACCTAACGCCTGATATGCCGTCCATGCGGTGCGTGGGCTATCGGCAGGTATTGGAATTTTTGGCGATAACCGACCATGAGATTATGCAAATTTCCCCTGTTTGGCAAGCGTTTGCTCTAAATTTACAAAAAAACAACAAAATGACCGCCGAAAATGGCAAGAATTTTGTAACAAAAGGGCAAAATATGCATGATATGGCTTGCCAAGACATGAAAAATAAGGCATTATATGCAACAAGGCAACTGGCAAAACGTCAATCAACATGGCAAAGACAACTGACCAGTTTACCCCAATTTATAAACGCCAACGAAATGAATAAAACAAAGGCCAGCATAACAAGTGACCCCCAGTCACAGCAACGGATTTTTTCATTTGCAAGCATGAAAGACGCACAAAATGAGCTTTTGGCGTGATTTTTAACGTATTTTTCCAAGCACCGTTGGTTGCTTTTTTCTTGTGTTAATTTTGGAGAACAACAATGTCAAAAGGGCAAAGCCTACAAGACCCCTTCCTAAACGCTCTGCGTAAAGACCGCATTCCTGTGTCTATTTTTTTGGTGAATGGTATCAAGCTACAAGGTCAGATTGAGTCATTTGACCAGTATGTCGTATTGCTTAAAAATACCGTCAGCCAAATGGTCTATAAGCATGCCATTTCTACCGTTGTCCCCACTCGCAACCCACGCACAGATGGTGCAACCCCTAGCACAGGTACGGGCTATCCGTCATCGGTGGGCGTGATGAGTGGCAGTAACTATCAAGGCACGGGCTATCCTAATGCAGGCTTTGACCGTCAAGGCTTTGGCGGTGGGGCGGGCACGACCCGTCCTATGGGTGGCTTTACTCGCACTCCGCCAAACCAAGGTTTCGGTGGCAATCAAGGCTTTGAACGTGGTGGCTATCCACAAGGGGGCATGGGCTTTAATCAAGGCTTTGAGCGTTCGGGTTTTGAAGAGCGTGGTTTTGATGGTAAAGGCTTTGAGAAAAATGAACGTGGTTTTGATAGCAAGGGATTTGATAACAAAGCCTTTGACAATGGCACCTTTGACCGCCAAGGGTTTGACAAAACCAATGACGATGAATGATGTCGCTCGTGGTGATTAACCATGCCAAAAAGCTCACATGATGTGGGCTTTTTTTATCGTGAAAGTTTTTATGATAAAAGTTATCGCAGTTTGATAAAAATTTGCCATAAAACATCGTCAAATATGGTATCATACCTATTTTATTTTATAGACTATCTGCCACTCATGAATGACCAAACCCCGAACACAGCCGACCTTGATACTGACTTTATCAGTGTGGGCTTGACCGCCATTAATACCGAACAAGAAGCATTGGCACTACTTAAAAATGAGCTTGATGAGCGTTTTGTGCAGGCGTGTCAGGCGATTTTGGCGTGTCGGGGGCGTGTCGTGGTGACAGGCATGGGCAAAAGCGGACATGTCGGGCGTAAGATAGCGGCGACGCTGGCAAGCACAGGCACGCCTGCGTTTTTTATGCACCCTGGGGAGGCCGGACATGGCGATTTGGGCATGCTTGTGCAGGGCGATGTACTGATTGCCATTTCTAACTCAGGGCAGTCCGATGAGATTAAAATGCTCATCCCTGTTGTCAAACAGTTGGGCATTCCCTTAATCAGTATCAGCCGTGACCGTCGTGGATTTTTACCCAAATCTGCCAATATTGCTTTAACCCTCGGCAATTTTGAAGAGGCCTGTCCCTTAGGGCTGGCACCAACATCAAGCACAACCGCCACACTGGCATTGGGTGATGCGTTGGCGGTGGCATTGCTATATGCTCGAGGCTTTACCAGTAATGATTTTGCCTTGTCGCACCCAGCAGGGGCATTGGGACGTAAACTGTTGACCCGTGTTAAGGATGTCATGCACACTGAGAATCTGCCTGTGGTACAAGCTGATACCAGTCTTGATAAAGCCCTGCCAGTGATGACAGGCGGACGATTGGGCTTGGCGGTGGTTGTGGATGAAAATGGTCATGTGGTGGGTATTTTTACCGATGGCGATTTACGGCGTAAACTGGCGGATAATGTGTCGCTATCCGCCCCCATGAGTACACTCATGACCGAGCACCCTAAGCACATAACTGCCAATATGCGAGCATCCGATGCTTTAACGCTTATGAATGAGTGTGCCATCAGCCAATTATTGGTATTGAATAAGGGTAGGCTTGAAGGTGTGATTAGCATTCATGATTTGCTAAAAGCAGGCGTGAATTAACTGATTGATAACAAAAAAACAAAAAAGGAGGAGGCATGAGCGACTTAACCAAACGATTGCAAGCGGTCAAACTTTTTGTCATGGACGTGGATGGGATTTTGTCAGACGGGCAAATCATCTATGATGCCAATGGTGTAGAAACCAAAGCCTTTTATGTTCAAGATGGTGTGGGGTTAAAAGCACTCAAAAAGCAAGGGATTATCCTTGCCATCATTACAGGCAGAAACTCGCCCATGGTGGCACGTCGTGCTGATGAGCTGGGCATTGACCATGTGGTGCAGGGGCGAGATGATAAATTTACTGCTTTATCTGCCCTTGCCGATGAGCTTGGACTGTCTGTGGGCGAATGCATGTACATGGGCGATGATTTGCCCGACCTAAAAGCCGTGCGTGAAGCAGGCGTGGGCGTGTCTGTGCCAAATGGCTGTGCCGAGACACAAGCGGCGGCAGACATTGTCACTACTAAGATGGGCGGTCATGGTGCGGTGCGTGAAGTGTGCGAGCAGTTATTAAAGGCAAAAGGGGTTTATGATGCCTTTATCGCCCAATACATCTAAGCATCTAAGTTGGTAATAATCAAGCTGAAAAATAGAGATAATCACTCATGAATCTAAAAATTCTCAGCGTGCTGGGTGTGATGGCACTCATGGTTGGGGTGTGGTTTTTTTATAAAGAAGACGTCAAAATTGAACCTACCGTACCATCTGCTCCTACTGTCTCCTATGAGGTAACCGAAATTAAAGCGGTGCAGACCAATCCCAAAACAGGTGAGATTGAATACACGTTAATGGCAGACAGTTTGATAAAAAATAGTGCAGGCATGGATGAGATGAGAAATGCCAAAATGGACTGGACACCCCCAAATGGGCAAAGCCATTATTTAGAAGCCAATCTTGCCATTTTGGAGCAGACCACGGGTGATTTGTTATTGCAAGAGGGTTTTGTGTTGGTACGACAAGGCGATGATACCAAACCTAAGATGACCATCAAAGGCGACTTGCTAACAGCCAATACCAAACAGTATCAAGTGGCAAGCAACAAACCCATCAGTATCACCCAAGGTGCAGATAGTTTTATAGCACAGGGCTTTACTGGGGATTTGCAGACAGGTGAATATGAATTTTACCACATTCAAATGGAATTTACTCCGCCTAAGCGTGTAGATAAATCATTATTTTAACCATTGGACAGTTTATGAGAACATCACACTTAATATCACCCAAAATGTTGCTGGCTGTGGCAGGTATTGGCATGGCATCATCCGCCCATGCACTGCCATCGGATGCCAATCAGCCCATTCGTCTGCTTGCCGATAAAGCAACATATAGTGAGCGTACAGGTGTAACCAATTATTTGGGTAATGTCATCATTGAACAAGGCACGCTTAAAATCACCGCTGACAACATTACGCTAAACTTAGATGATAAGCGTAGCATTAAAACTGCTGTGGCAACAGGTCGCCCTGCAACCATGCAACAAATCGTTACCCAAGAAAAGGGGCTTGCCAAGGGGCGAGCAAATAGGATTGATTATAATGCACTGACGGGCATCATCACGCTTACAGGTAATGCCAAACTGACCCAAGCAGGGGCGAGCTTTTCAGGTAATACCATCCGTTATAGCCTAAAACTGGGCGATGTGGAGGCTAATGCTGGCGATGGTCGCCGTGTAGAGTTGGTGTTTCCTCCAAATGAATCAAACAGTCAAACAGGTGTTCGCCCATGACCACACTTGCCATGCACCATTTGGGCAAACGTTATGGACAGCGTTGGGTGGTCAAAGATGTCTCCTTTGAGATAGATGAAGGACAAGTGGTGGGTATCTTAGGGCCTAATGGGGCGGGCAAGACCACAAGTTTTTATATGGTCATTGGGCTTGTGCCGATGGATAAAGGACAAATCATGTTGGGTGATATTGATTTGTCCAAAAAAGCCATGCATGAACGTGCCAAAGCAGGTGTTGGTTATCTGCCCCAAGAAAGCTCTATTTTTCGTAAACTGACCATTGAGCAAAATATTTTGGCGATATTACAAACCCGTCAAGATTTGAATAAATCTGCCCAACTGACCGAACTTGAAAAGCTCATTGGTGAGTTTCATTTAGAGCATGTGCGTCATTCGCTGGGTATGAGTGTGTCAGGTGGCGAGCGTCGTCGCTGTGAGATTGCCAGAGCGTTGGCAGCTAACCCTAAATTTATCCTGCTAGATGAGCCGTTTGCAGGGGTTGACCCTATTTCGGTGGGTGACATTAAGGATGTCATTACTGCTTTAAAGCAGCGAGGTATTGGCGTACTCATTACCGACCATAATGTGCGTGAAACCTTATCCATCTGTCAGAAGGCTTATATCGTTTCCGAAGGCAATATCATCGCCCAAGGTTCGCCCAATGACATCTTACAAAATGAGTTGGTGCAAAAGGTTTATTTGGGCAAAGATTTTATGGTGTAGACTAGGATGTCTCTACCACTGATGAGTAAAAAGATGAGCGAGATGCAAAATACCAATAAAAAGCTTGTTTTTCTACAACCATTGTATTTATAAAACTTTCTAAATGATGTAAAGGTTGAATACATTCTAGACTTGTTAAAAATAAAACTGCCACAATTGAAGAATTTTTTGAATTTTGTGTTAAAATTGACCGTTTGATTATTTGCATGGTTTGTATTTTATGATGACATTTTGTCCCTATGACCCCAAGAATAATGACCCCAAGAATAATGACCTTAACATTCCCCATTCTGACGATTTTGCAAGTCAAAAGGCGGTCGTTTTGTTCTCAGGAGGGCTTGACTCCACTACTTGTCTGTATTGGGCAAAGGCTGTTTTTAAAGAGGTTACCGCCATCAGTTTTTGCTACGGACAACGTCATTTAAGCGAACTTGCTTTTTCATCCGCCATTGCCCAGATGCTTGGTGTGTCGCACCGCATCATTGATATTGACATCGCTCAGCTTGGTGGCTCGGCACTGACTGACAGTAGCATTGAGGTGCCTGACCATCAAGCAGACAGCGATGCTGTGCCTGTCACGTACGTCCCTGCACGTAATACCATTTTTCTGTCTTATGCCTTGGCTGTGGCAGAAGTAACCGAAGCCTGTGCCATCATCATCGGGGTAAGTTCGGTTGATTTTTCAGGCTATCCTGACTGCCGAGATGACTATATTCGTGCCTTTGAGACCATGGCAAATCTTGCCACCGTGGCAGGGCGAGCAGGCAGACGCTTATCCATCATCGCCCCTTTGCAATATTTATCCAAAGCCCAAACTCTAAAACTTGGATTGTCGTTGGGTGTGGACTATGCCCAAACCGTGTCATGCTACCGTGCCGACAGTGATGGGAGAGCCTGTGGCGAGTGTGACAGCTGTGTGTTACGTCATCAAGGCTTTGTGCAAGCAGGCATATCCGACCCCACTCGTTATCAAGATAAGACAGGGATAAATTAAAAAAACTTGCACTTAGCTATGATTTTTTGTAAAATATAAAACCGACCAGTCGGTTTTATTCATCATAGTTAACATTGAAATCATCATGCAACTACCCACCGCTTACGCCTTGCTCGCCCTTGCCATCATCAGCGAAGTAACAGGTTCGACTTTTTTAGTAGAATCAGACGGATTTAGCAGGTTCATTCCCACTTGTATTACGCTCATCTGTTTTGCCATCGCTTTTTACCTTCTGTCTCATGTCGTCAAGGTCATTCCCCTTGGCATGACCTATGCCATTTGGTCGGGCGTGGGCATTATCTTGACTGCCTTGATTGGCGTGTTTATCCTAAAACAGTCCTTAGACACGCCTGCCATCATCGGCATGGCTTTTATCGTGGCAGGTGTGGTGATTATGAATATTTTCTCGTCTGCCACCACCCATTAGCCTTCAAGATTATTCTTTAAATCATTTTAACCCCAAGAGATTCTTATGAATGACTTATTTACCACCAACACCGCCATGCCCACACCTGATGATAAAACCCCCAAACGTAAAAACAACCCCGAGCTGTTACGCCATACCATTTTGGTCTGTACCAAAAATCTCATGCTTGATGCCCCCATTGGCAATTTATCCATGCAAAAAGTGGCAGACATGGCAGGTGTGAGCAAGGGTGGACTGTTTCATCATTTCAAATCCAAAGATGAACTCATCACCAGCGTGGTGGAGCTATTTATTGCCCAAATTAACACCGCCATCTTAGCCGACATGGACGCACACCCCACCGAGATGGGGGCATTTACCAAAGCCTATGTTCGGGTGATGTTTGACAATCAAGAGATTGGACTAAAAAGCGACTGGGCAGGTCTTATTAGAGCCATGACCACCAATGTGCAGATGTATGGGCTATGGAGAAATTGGCTTGCCCAAAAAATCAAAACTCATGCAGGCACCGACAGCAACCCACGTTTATCCGCCATACGCTGTGCCGTAGATGGTGCATGGCTCAATGGCATCCCCCATGATGAATTGCCTGCCATGCGGACGTATTTGCTAAAATTGGCAGACGATGTGCATTAACATAACCATTTATTGTATAACATCCATCTACCAAAAAACCATTCACCGTTGGTAAATGATTTTTATTTTTACAGTATTGAAATTTAAATGGCATAGCCTAACGCATAGAATGCCACCAAAGAGATGGCAATGACAACCGTGCCGGTGTTCAGTTTTTTAAATTCACCAGAGATGATGCGACCTAGCACCAATGAACCAAAACCGAGCATGATGCCTGTAACGATATTTGCCGTCAAGACGATAAACACAGCACAGATAAGCCCACTCATCGCTCCCACAAAGTCATCAAAATCAAGTTTTGAGACATTGCTTAGCATGAGCAAACCCACATACATGAGTGCAGGAGCAGTGGCATAGTTTGGCACCAAAAATGCCAATGGCTCAAAAAACAGCATGAGCAAGAACAGACCACCCACGACCACCGCCGTAAGTCCCGTTTTGCCCCCCACCGCTGTACCTGTCGCTGACTCAATATAGACCGCCGCAGGGGCAGTACCGAACACCCCCGACATGATTGATGATACCGAGTCTGCTGTGAGTGCCTTGCCACCGCCTAAGATTTGTCCATTTTTGTCAATGAGACCCGCCTGTCCTGCCACCGCACGAATCGTTCCTGTGGCATCAAACACCGCCGTCATGACAAGGGCGAATACCGCAGGCAGTACGGCGGCATTTAATGCTCCCATGATGTCCATCGCCCCAAACAGCGATTCATTGCCAAAGGTAGGCAGTTTAAAAACAGAACCACCAAATTTGACATTTGGGTCAAAAATTAGCCCAATGATGGTGATGGCGATAATCACCCATAGAATACTGCCTTTGACTTGACGTTTTTCAAGACCAACAATCGCCGCCAAACCCAAGAGCGACATGATGACCCCAAAAGATGTAAACTCACCCATTTTGACAGGCAGTCCTGCATCATTTTTGATGACCAGTCCCACACCATTGGCAGCGATGAGCAGTAAAAACAGACCAATACCAATACCTGCCCCATGAGCGATGGCACTGGGCAGATTTTTTAAAATCCATGCCCGAATGCCTGTTACCGATATGAGCGTAAACAGTATGCCCATCAAAAAAATCGCCCCTAAGGCGACATTAATGCTGATTTGCTGTCCCAGTACCAAGCTAAATGCGGTAAATGCTGTCAAGCTGATGGCACAACCGATTGCCATTGGTACATTGGCAAACACGCCAATCAAAATAGAACCCAGTCCTGCCACCAAGCATGTGGCGATAAAAACTGACCCAGCAGGAAAACCTGCATTAGCGAGCATCCCTGGCACAACAATCACCGAGTACACCATCGCCAAAAACGTGGTCAAGCCTGCGATGACTTCTTGGCGTACCGTTGAGCCACGCTCATTGATGTTAAAAAAAGAAAGCAAAGACATAAATCGCCTTATCTTAGATTGCCCAAAAATTAGCGGCTAATTTTACCGTATAATGACAATTTTTACAAATATTAACGAAAATTTTTTCATGATGTGTGTCTTGTTTTAACGTTGGTAATTTACGTATTTTTTGGGTAAAATAGACACACTGTTTTTATCATATCAAATCATCATGAACAATTCCCAAGAAAGCATCGCTCTGCCTGATTTTGCCGTTCGTTTGGTTCATCGCTCTGATGAGGGCTTTATCAATGAAGAGATTGAGTTAAAAAAATACATCAGTAGCTGTGGTTTGGGCTTGATTTTATATTTTTATCCCAAAGACAACACCCAAGGATGTAGCGTGCAGGCGAGCGACTTTACCGCCTTGTCTGATGAGTTTGCCATGCTTGGCTATGTGGTACTTGGCGTGTCTTGTGATGGCGTATGTTCTCATCAAAATTTCATCACCAAAAAAGAACTTCTCATTGGGCTTGTCAGTGATGCCGATGAAAAACTGTGCCAGCATTTTGAGGTCATCAAAGAAAAAATGATGTATGGTAAAACTCATCTTGGTGTGGTACGCTCTACATTTGTGTTTGACAAAACAGGTAATATGCTCGCCAGTTTTCGTAACGTCAAAGCCAAAGAACACGCCAGAACGCTACTAAACTTTCTAAAAACGCTATGAAAGTCATGCACTTATTATCATCGTTAAAGCACGATGAATCTGAACGGGGCATTTTTGCCATCACGCACGCCCTATCTAAGGCAGGGCATGAATCTGTGGTGGTTGGCTCTGCTACGGCTGATGATGAGCTTGTGCTTCGTCTGCTTCGTGATGACACGAAGTATTATCGCATTCCCATGCTAAAAAAATCATGGTTGTCATTGGTGTATGTCCTAAAACTCAGACGGCTCATCAGTGAGTACGAACCTGATATTGTCCATGTCCATTCTCGCACGCCTGCATGGGTGCTACATTGGGCAATCCGCCCATTGCCTGATGACAAACAACCCAAAATCGTGGCGACCGTTTATGGTTTTTATCCATTAAACAATTACAGTAAAGCCTTGTTTTTCTCCGATGTCATCATCAGTGCATCTTATAGTATTGATAAATATTTCAAAGAAAAACTTGCCATCAAAAAAGAAGAATACAACATTCAAGAATTTCCCTTTAAAATCGTCTGCATTCGTCGTGGCGTAGATACTCGCAAATACCCCTATCGCCATCATGCATCCGTGCATTGGCTTCATGGCGTATTTGCCCAATATCCTGAACTTGAACACAAAAAATGGCTCGTGTTTCCCACACCTGTTGGACATGAATACGGTCAAGATTGGCTTGTGGACATTTTGGGTAACTTAAAAGACAAATTCCCAAACATCCACGCCATCGTTATGGATGATGATTTGGCAACTGCAACCGACCAAGACGTCGCTTACGAGGAATTTGTTCAACGCTTGCACGCTTTGGGGCTAAACAATCGTGTGACATTCATCGGACGGCGACCACCTGACATGAAAGAGTGGTTATCATCTGCCAATGTGGTACTTGCTCTTGCCGAACGCCCTGAGAGCATTGGTATTACTGCCATTCAAGCGATACACCTTGGCACGCCCATCATTGGCTGGGCAAGGGGGGCATTTGCTGATATTTTACAAGCCACTTATCCCCAAGGGCTAATCAAAGAGGAGACCGCCCTTGCTCTGTGTAAAAACATCAAATTTCACCTACAAAATAAAACTCGCCCCCCAATGACTCACGAATACACCATTGAGCAGATGACCGCTGAAACCTTAGCCGTATATCAGTCGCTTGCCCCAGAGTGTCATTTGGTTCATAAAGACAGACATGATAATTTGGTCTGTGTCAAAGCCCAAAGTACCTAAAAATCATGGTCTTACAAGTTATTTTTGCACGGAGCGTTTACAGGCGTTTTAAAATTATTTATAATCGGTTTTGTAGATTATTTGGTTTTATAAAAATAATCTACCTTTTTATTGGTTATATAAGGCTGTTTTATGAAAAAACTAAGCAAGCTTGGCAAAATCGCCCTAACATCTGTCCTATCAGCAACCCTGCTGTTAGGCTGTGCAACCAGTGCATTGTTAGAAAAGGACTCAGGCGGTACTTACACCACCACCCAAAAGAGGGTGCTAACCAATGACGTCGTTGTGGCATTTGGTAAGCCATCATTAAAGCTACCCAACATCCCATCGGATGCGGTCGTGATTGTCGGTCAGCGTAACAGCTATGTGTTGGTTGAAGGCGGGACTCGCTTTAACAATCTCATCACTCGCCTTGATCCACGCCATATCAGCCTTACCAAAGGCTTGGACTTTTATTCTGCCAATAATGACGGCAGTTTTACCGGTGAACTTGCCTTTAAATACACCAAGTTAAAAGCCGAAGTGACCAACGAAGAGCTAAACTTCTTTTTGCAAAATGGCGTCAAAGAATGCACCAATCACAGCGAATCGAATCTTGGGGCTCAAAGCTACTGCTTTGATATTCCCCTAAAAGGTCATACCTATCCTGCCGTGAGCAATCAGTCCAGCCTAAAAGCACTGAGTAAAGCCTACCCTGTTACCATCTACACCAATGAGCAAACCACGGCTTACCGTGAAGGGCAAAGCAGTTCTGTTGAAAAACTGGTGCTGTTTCCTTTCGCCGCCGCTTTTGATGTAGTCACCTTGCCACTGCAAATCATCGGGCAAATTTTTGACTGATATTAAAGTTTATGGTTGATAAATAGGACGTATTTGGGTGCGTCCTATTTTTGTGGATAATTGCTCTATGATGATTGCCATAGGAAAAACATAGAAGTCATGTTAAAATACGTCTTTTGTCATGATAATGAAACGACATCAAGGATAACTTGTGGATACCGAACTCATCAAAATCATTCTCGCTTTTGTGGTGCTGATAAACCCATTTAGCTCTTTGGGGCTTTTTTTGAACCTAACCAAAGGCCATACTGCCAAAGACCGTCAAAAAGTTGCCCAAATTACCTGTTTGACGGTGTTTATAGGCATTGCCTTTTTTACCATTTTAGGTGAGAACTTGTTAAAAGTATTGGGCATCTCGGTGGGGTCGTTTCAGGTGGCAGGTGGGATATTGGTATTTTTGATTGCCATTAACATGATGAACGGTGGTGGCAATCCTGTTAAGCCCAACGAAGAAGATGTGGAAGTTAGCTCGTCTTTGACAGCATCAGCGGTGGTGCCCCTTGCTATCCCCATGATGATAGGGCCTGGCGGCATCTCAACGGTCATCATCTATTCTAGTCAGGTCAAGGGTGTGTTTCAGGTGGGAATGATTTTGGCGGCAGGGCTGTGTATCAGTGTGTTTTGTTATGTGTCACTCATGGCAGCAGGAAAAATCAGTCGCTTTTTGGGTGATACAGGGCTAAACATCCTAAGTCGCATCATGGGCATGCTACTTGCAGCGGTAGCAATTGAGATTTTGATTAATGGACTGCGAGCATTATTTCCACAGCTGGCAAGCTGACCAATCTATAAGACCAATCTACCAAATAAGATTTGGGTGATATTTTCATCTTCTTATCTTTTGTTTTTTGACCTTACTATGCCAATATTTGACATGAAATCACCCAAAAAAGGCACGTTGTTTTATAAAATCTATGGCTTTTTGCAGGATAACATGAATCTTGTTATTTCGCTCATCGTCGCCATTTGTGTGTATTTTTCTTTGTCTGATGTGCGTTTTTTAAAGCGGTTTGTGCCAAGCATTAATATAGAAACGGTGTATTTGTTGGCGTGGGACAGCTTTTTGGTGGCGTATTTATTGTTGGCATTTAACATGTTTATCACAACCAACACCGAGGACATCAAAAAACGGGCTCATGAGCAGTATGAACGTAAACATACCATGCTTATTTTGATACTCATCACATCTTTTGTCAGTATGATTGCCATCATCAATGAGATGCGTATCAGTGCTTTGTATGAGGGCTGGCTTTCTACTTTGCATGTTTGTATCACCTTTGGTACATTGATTGTCTCATGGCTGTTCATCCATACCTTATTTGCATTATACTATGCCCATGGTTATTACGATGCCATGCCCGATGACAAGTATCCGCTTGATTTTCCTTATGAAAATAACCCTGATTATTGGGATTTTTTGTATTTTGCCTTGGGTATTGGTGCAACAGGAGGCGTGCCTGATGTCTCTTTTACCAGTAAAAAACTTCGTCGCATTGGGACGTTTCATAGTGTGTTATCCTTTTTCTTTAATACGGCGGTATTGTCGCTGGTGATGGAGATGATGGGGTCGCTGGTCTCACCATAAAATGATACAGCTCGGCAGGCGTGAAAAGTGGTAGAGAATTTTGGCAAAATGTTGTATCATAAAGAGTTTTTTGTGATTTTAATTTGTGATTTTAATAAGTGATGTATTATGGAGCAGATGCGTAATTTTATGCAAAGTTGGGCGGGTAAGGCAGTGCTTATCATCACGCTCATTCCTATGGCATTTTTGGGTGTGCAGTCATTTAGCAGTGGCGGACAGATTGCCCCCAATCAAATCGTCAAAGTGGGCGATACTGCCATTGACACCGCAACCTTTCAGTCGGAGGTGAATAACTATCGGACTCGCCTGCTTGAACATACCGATGGCAGTTTGATTGATGATAAAGCCTTAAATGATGAGGTGTTGGAGAGTTTGATTGACAGAGCATTGTTAGAAAATCAAACCCAGTTTCTGGGCATGAGTGTCTCTGATAACACCATTGCCCGTCTGCTTCGGGCTGACCCAACTTTTCATGATGCCAACGGCAAATTTTCAAACGACATTTTTGCTCAGTATTTACAAAATCGTGGCATGACCAAGGACATGCTCTTTGATGTATTTGGCACGCAGTTGTCGCTACGACAGCTGACGAGCAGTATTTTGGGAACGGCTGTTTATCCTGACAGCCAAATCAGTCGCTTGATAGACTTGCAGACCCAAAGCCGTGAAGCGTGGGTGGTGCGTTACAACTGGCAGGATTTTGCCAATCAAGTAACCGTCAGCACTGATGAGATTGAGACCTATTATCATGCTAATAAACAAGACATGATTGCGCCGCCAAGTGTGGATTTGGCTTATATAATCCTAAGTGATACTGACATCAAGGCAGATACTCCAAGCGAAGATGAAATTCGTGCACAATACCAAGCGACTTTACAAGCTCGAGGCGATGGCAGACAGTTGTCGCACATCTTATTAACAGGAGATGATGCCAAAAATCGTGCCAAAGATATTAAAGCAAAACTGGATGCAGGCGAGTCTTTTGAGATACTTGCCAAGGCACATTCGGACGACCCCACGGGCGAGAGCGGTGGCGACATCGGAAGCTATAACCCTGCCTTTTTTGGCGACAGTAGCAGTGCTGTGGAGAATGCCATCAGCGGGCTGACAGCAGGGGGCGTGAGTGAGCCTGTGCAGACAGGGTTTGGCTATCACATCTTTAAAGTCACCAAAATGGGCGATGCCCCAAGCCTTGATAGCATGCGTGACGAGCTGACCAAACGAGCGACCGAGCGTAAACGTGCCAACGCCATGAACGAGATGATTACCAAAATCAACACCATGGCGACCGACAGCATGGGCATTAGCGACATCGCCCAAGAGACAGGACTGACCGCCCATCATATCAAAGGCTACACCAAGGACAATAACACCAGTGAGCTGTCTGCTCCTGTGGTGGTGTCGGCAGCTTTTGATGATTTTGCCATCAGCGACCAGTCGGTCAGCCCCAACATCACGCTCGCTGACAAAACGGTGTGGGTACAGCCGACCAACTACCAAGATGCCAGAGAACTGACATTGGCAGAAGCGAGTGAGCAAATCAAGGCAACCCTAACCAAGCAAAAAGCCATCAAACTTGCCCTAGGCACCGCCAATGCCCATGCCAAAAAAGACCCAGCGACCCTTACCAAGTCTGCCCAGCGTTTGGGTGTGGTCACTCGCCAAAGCCCAGAGCTACTGCCTGCCGAGCGTGCTAGCCTGTTTGTACATAACAAAGACGGCATGAGTGCGTGGGCGGTAGAGACGGACGCAGGGGTGAGTGTCATGGTGGGTGATAAAGCCCAAAGCACGGCAACCGCCCAAATCTCGGATGCAGAACGTCTGTCAGCCTCGCAAATCATCCGTGATAATGTCGGTCAAGACCAACTCCAAGACTATTTGCACTACCTGCGTGATACTAAAGAAGTGCAAATCAACGAACAAGCCATGTCTGGACACTAAGACAAGCATAATATCAAAAACCCATATTTACAATATGGGTTTTTCATTAGACGAGTTATGTTAATGATAAATATCAATACCCCCACCACCAAACCTAGCTTCCACACCCATTTTACCGCCCAAGCAGACGCAAGTTTTGCCCTATGGCTTGCTACCCTTGCCAAAGACAGCACGGATTTGACCTTGGTCATCTGCCAATCTCAAAGCGAACTGCAACGCCTTGCCGATGAGTTACATTTTTTTGGGGTATCCGCCCATGTGTTTGCCGATTATGAGACACTTGTTTATGACAATCTGTCGGTACACCAAGACATTATTTCTGAGCGGATTGACCTATTGACACACATGCCAACAAGCGGTGTATTGTTGGTGAGTGTGCAGACACTCATGCAAAAAATAACGCCCCCAAGTCATCTTTTGGGACGGTTTTTTGATTTAAATGTGGGCGATACCTTTGATATAGAGCATGAGCGTGAACGCCTTGCCAAGGCAGGCTATAAGGCGGTGGATAACGTCTATATGGCGGGCGAATTTGCCGTGCGTGGGAGCATTGTGGATATTTTTGCGGTGGGGCAAGCCTTGCCGTTTCGTTTGGAATTATTTGACGATGAGATAGAAACGATTAAATTTTTTAATCCTGATACTCAGCGAACCGTTACCGATGAAGAGCTTGATAAGTTCAAAAAAGACGGCGTGTTTGACGACAAAACCGCCCCAACGTCGCCCAAAGTGGCAAGTTTTCGCCTGTTGCCTGCTCGTGAATTTGACTTAGACGACAAAGAGACGTTCCGCCAAAATTTTGCAAGCCTTTTCCCCAATGCGTCCGCTCGCAAGGTGGAGTTTTATAATGACGTTATGAATGGCATACAGCCGTCTGGGATGGAGTATTATGCACCACTGTTTTTTGATTTGCATGAATGGCAGACGACAGGTACGCTGTTTCATTATTTGCCCAAAAATACGCTCGTTGTCTGCGATGACAATTTGTCCGCTCATCATCACGACTTTTGGGAACAGATAAAAGCACGTCATCATTCTTTGGCGTTTGATAAGGACGTGCCAATCCTGCCCCCTGATTATTTGTATTTGCCAAGCAATGAATTTTTTCAAGCATTAAAGGCATATCCAAGAGCGGTATTTGGTAATGACAGAGAAGATGCACTGACTTTATTTGACCATATTAGCACTCATGTCGTTCCTAATTTGCCAATCAATCATCAAAAAGACGAACCCTTGGGCGAGTTTTTGGACTTTGTGGGGGCGTGCGATGAGCCGATTTTATTGGTGTGTGAAAGTGCAGGTCGCCGTGAGATTATTTTAGAATTATTAAAGGGCAAACTTGACAGTGACACGGTGGCGGATTTTGATGAGTTTTTGGCAAATTTGGATAAATTTACCCAAAAAATTGCCTTAACCGTTGCCCCGATAGAGCGTGGATTATGGTTAAAAAATAGCAATGAACCGTTCGTGGTGAGCTTGTCGAACCATGACGGAAACCGACCCTTCGACTTAGCTCAGGGCGAACGGAAAACCTTAATTTCTGATACTGATGATAAATTAAAAAATATTGGTGGTTTTTGTGTCATCAGTGAAACCCAAATTTTTGGGCGAGTGGTCGCAACCACCAAACGCAAACGCCAAAATGTCTTATCGCAAGCCTTTTTGATAAAATCGGTAAGCGAGATGACCGAGGGGTCGCTTGTCGTGCATTTGTCCTATGGTATTGGGCGGTATCAAGGGCTTGTTGTGCTTGACGTGGGCGAGGGCGAGCAGGAATTTATCCATATCAAATATGCCGATGATGCCAACGTCTATGTACCGATTACCAATCTTGCTTTGATTGGGCGGTATAGTGGTACCGATAGCGAGGCGGTGCAGTTGTCAAAACTTGGCTCGGGCAAGTGGGATAAGGCACGCCAAAAGAGCCTGACCGACATTTATGACGTGGCGGCGGAGCTGTTGAATGTGCAAGCAAGGCGAAATGCCAAACAGGGCATTCGTTTTGACATTGACATGGCAAGTTATGAGCTGTTTGCCAGTGGCTTTGCCTATGATGAAACGCCTGACCAACAAAGTGCCATAGAGGCGGTGATGTTTGATATGAAACAGACCAAGCCCATGGATAGGCTTATCTGTGGTGATGTGGGTTTTGGCAAGACAGAGGTTGCCATGCGGTCGGCATTCATTGCGGTGCAGGCAGGCTATCAAGTGGCGGTGCTTGTGCCAACCACGCTACTGGCGGGACAGCACGAGGACAGTTTTAAGGACAGATTTGCCGATTGGGCGATTAAGATTGAAAGTTTGTCCCGTTTTGTCGGTAAAAAAGCCCAAGATAAGGTGCTGGCTGATTTGGCGGACGGTAAGGTGGATATCATCATTGGCACGCACCGACTGTTACAAGATGATGTTAGATTTAAAAATTTAGGCTTGATGATTATTGATGAAGAACATCGTTTTGGCGTACGCCACAAAGAAAAAATCAAAGCCATGCAAGCGGACGTGGATACGCTCACCATGACCGCCACGCCCATTCCACGCACGCTCAACATGGCTCTGTCGGGTATGCAGGATATTTCTATCATTGCCACACCGCCTGCCAGAAGGCTTGCTATTAAAACATTTGTCGCCGAAAAAAACGAGCAGACAACCAAAGATGCGATTTTGCGTGAGATTTTGCGTGGGGGGCAGGTGTATTATTTGCACAATGACGTGGCGAGCATTGACACGGTGGCAGAGAACTTGTCCGAGCTTATCCCTGAGGTGCGTGTGGGTGTGGCTCATGGGCAAATGGCAGAAAAAGAACTTCACGATGTCATGAGTGATTTTTATCACAAAAAAACCAATGTGCTTGTCGCCAGTACCATCATTGAGACGGGCATTGATGTGCCAAATGCCAATACGATCATTATCAACCGAGCGGATAAATTTGGATTGGCTCAGCTTCATCAGCTGCGTGGACGTGTGGGACGATCGCATCATCAGGCGTATTGTTATTTATTTGTGCCATCTATCAAAGGTCTAAGCACTGATGCCAAAAAACGCCTTGATGCCATTAGCCGAGCCAATACGCTTGGGGCAGGTTTTATGCTGGCAAGTGAGGATTTGGAGATTCGTGGGGCAGGCGAGATTTTGGGTAAGCAACAGTCTGGCAACATGCAGACCATTGGTTTTGGACTGTATATGGACATGTTAGAACGTGCCACAAAGGCGATAAAGTCGGGCAATACACCAAGCCTTGCCACACCGCTTGATTTGGTGAGTGATATTAACATTCATGCGTCCGCCTTGATACCGAGCGATTATTTGGCAGATGTGCATGAAAGGCTGTTATGCTATAAGCGTATCGCCAATGCCGAGACGGTGGACGAGCTAAATGAGATGCGTGCCGAGATGATTGACCGTTTTGGGGCGATGCCGACCGCCCTTAGTAATTTATTTTTGGTACATAAAATGCGAGTGCAAAGCATACCGCTTGGCATTAGCAAAATTGACGTAACTGCCAATGGGCTTAGCATGGAGTTTAAGGCGGATACGCCTGTGGACGGACTTGCGATTATCAAGCTCATTCAGTCCGATGACGGCTATCGCATGAATGGGGCAACAGGGCTAAAATACGCCTTTAAAGACGAAAAAGACGTGGTGGGGCGGACGAATGTGGTGTTTGAGTTGTTGAAGTATTTGCACGGGCATATTGTCAAAGAATAAGGATAAACCATGAACGCACTTACACTCACTACCTTATCTTTTGGCATGGCAACGGACGCCTTTGCGGTGGCGGTGGCAAAAGGGGCGAGCGAGCGACATCCACGCCTGTGGCAAGCGGTGCAGGGCGGACTGTTCTTTGGGGCAGTAGAAGGGCTTGCTCCGTTTATCGGTTATTGCTTGGGTAAGGCTACTGAGAGCTGGGTGCAAGTCTTTGACCATTGGGTTGCCTTTGGACTGCTTGGGGCGTTGGGCGTGTGGTTTATTTATGGGGCGGTGTGCCATGATGAACAAGCAGATAAGCAAGCCAATGAACAAAAAGCCGAACAACAAGCCGAGCAACACGATAAGCAAGGGCAAGCCAATACTTCAAACATCGCCCTAATGCTAATCACTGCCATTGCCACAAGTATTGATTCGGTGGTGGTGGGCGTGTCGTTGGCGTTTTTGGACGTGAACATCGTCTTGGCGTGCGTACTGATAGGGCTTGCCACGACCATTATGGCGACAGGCGGGCTGTATCTTGGCAACCGTTTGGGGGCGAGCTTTGGGCGTTATGCGATGGGTGTGGGCGGTGTAGTGCTGATTGGCATTGGTGTGTTTATTTTGGGGACACACTTGGCGGAGCATGGTTAAACCGCACTTCTATCAAACACTTCCCGTAACTCAAAACTGGTATGCAGCTGACTGACCCCGTCAATTTTGCTTAATCTATGAAGTAAAAACTCTTCATAATGACTCATATCACGCACCACCACTTTTAACAGATAATCTTCCGACCGCCCTGTAACAAGGCTACACGACACCACTTCATCAAAGGTTTTGATGTGGTTTTCAAATTCGCCAAAGCGTTCGGCGGTGTGTTTATCCATGCTGACCGCAACAAAGACGGACAAGGTGTTGCCAAGCGAGCGTGCGGACGTGTGGGCGTGATAGCCTGTGATAACGCCCATGTCTTCAAGCCGTTTAATCCTGCGAATGACAGGCGTGGCGGACAGATTGACCTGCTCGGATATGTCGGCAACGGCAAGGCGAGCGTTGTCCGTGAGTAGTTTTAGGATTTTATGGTCAATGGGGTCTAGGTTAATGGCACTCATTATGGAAATTCATCAAAATTTGGCGGATTTTACCATAAATTCATTATTTTTTGGTAAATATGGCTAAAATATGCCAAAAATTTTTGTAAAATTGGTAAAAATTAGTGCAAAATTTTGGTATGATAATATCATCTCAAAATTCTTTATATGACAAGATTTGTAGGGGCAATTTATTCGCCCAAACTTTACCATTAAGTGAGCTTATCATGCCAATACCCAAAATCACCCCAAAAAATCCCGCTTTTGATTTTACCAAATATCGCCCCTTTGAATTTGCTCCGCACCTGCCCGACCGCACATGGTGCGACAAACGCATAGAAAAAGCCCCGATTTGGGCGAGCGTGGATTTGCGAGACGGCAACCAAGCCTTGATTGACCCCATGACCATTGAGCAAAAATTACGCTTTTTTAAATTGCTCGTAGCGGTTGGTTTCAAGGAGATTGAGATTGGCTTTCCGTCTGCCGCCCAAGTGGAATTTGACTTTACACGTCTTTTGATTGAAGGCGGTCATGTGCCTGATGACGTTACTTTGCAGGTGCTGGTGCAGGCTCGTGAGCATTTGATTGAACGCACCTTTGAGAGCCTAAAAGGGGCAAAACGTGCCATTGTTCACGTTTATAACAGCACGTCAAGGGTGCAACGTGATAAGGTCTATCAGCTTGATAAGGACGGCATTAAGGCGATTGCGGTCAATGGAGCGACCCTGCTTAGAGACATTGCCAAACGCCATCCTGAGACCGAGTGGATTTTTCAGTACAGTCCAGAGAGTTTTAGCCAGACCGAGACTGATTTTGCCGTAGAAGTCTGCCAAGCGGTGTGCGATGTGTGGCAACCCCAAGACGGACAAAAAGTGATTTTGAACCTACCTGCCACCGTAGAAGCGTCCACGCCCAACCTGTATGCCGACCAGATTGAGTATTTTTGTCGTCATTTGCCAAGCCGTAAAGACGTGATTGTGAGCCTACACACGCACAACGACCGTGGTTGTGGCGTGGCAGCAAGTGAGCTTGGTGTTATGGCAGGGGCTGACCGCGTGGAGGGTACGCTACTGGGTAATGGCGAGCGTACGGGCAACATGGATATTTTGACCATGGCAATGAACCTGTACACGCAAGGGGTAGACCCTGAGCTTGACTTGTCGCAAGTGAGTGAGATTGTGCAAGTAGCGACTGATTGCACCAATTTGCCCGTACACCCACGCCATGCCTATGTCGGCGAACTTGTGTTTACGGCTTTCTCAGGCTCGCACCAAGATGCCATTAAAAAGTCGCTTGATTATAATGAAAAACACCCCGAAACCGAACAGCATTGGGACGTGGCATACTTGCCCATTGACCCTGTGCATATCGGGCGAAGCTATCAAGACGTGGTGCGTATCAATAGCCAGTCGGGCAAGGGTGGGGCGGCGTATATTCTGCAACGTCATTATGGTTTTGATTTGCCACGTTGGACGCAGATTGATTTTGCCAAAGTGGTGCAAAACCAAGCCGAGAGTTTGGCTCGTGAGCTAAAAACGGACGAATTGCTTGACATTTTTACCAAGACTTATTTAACCCAAGAAACCTTTAAACTTAGTGATTATCAGATTAACAATAAGGGCGGAGATGTGTCATTCAACGGACAAATCGCCACGCCAACCGATGTGCTAGAAATCATCGGGCAGGGCAATGGTGCGTTGTCAGCATTTATTGACGGACTGGTCAAGGCGACAGGCAAGGACATTCACGTTACCAATTATTCAGAACACGCCATTAACGTCAAGGCGACCGAAAGCCTGCTTGATGACGAGCTGGGCGACAACCAAACCAACTCGGCGGCGGCGGCGTATGTTCAGCTTAATGTGGCAGGCAAGGTGTATTCTGGCATTGGCGTGTGCAACAGCACTGTATCGTCCATGCTAAAAGGCGTGCTGTCGGCATTGTCGCAGGCGTGGTAATTGTCGTAATGTAATGATAAAAAGGGCGAAAATATTCGCTCTTTTTTATTTTTACAAAAATTTATTTAACATAATCCTAATTGAATTTTTTGGGGTGGAATTGATAGGATGGGGGATTTAATCTATCGATAACATGTAGTGGGAAATTACATTCAATTTTGATGAATTAATTATTTGTACTTGATTAGGACGTGCCCACCATTGATAACATTTTTATAAAATACAGCCAACAAAATTGTATTTTACTACGGAAACCGTTCGCCCTGAGCTTGTCGAAGGGTCGGTTTCCGTCATGGTTCGACAGGCTCACCACGAACGGAAACCGTGGTACTTTTTCATTTTGTATAGTGTAAGATGAAAGTTTGACAATTTCAACCAATTTTTGCATGAAAAATGGCTATCCGACCACTTAATTTAAAAAAGCTAAGTTAAAATCTTAAAATTTACCCAGTTAAGTGGTCGGATTGTTTTTTATAATAGACTTCTTTCCAAACCCCGATTTTTGTGGATTTTTAAAAACTTCAACCCCAATACTTATAAAGGTTTATTTTTAGTTTGGAAAGAGATTTAATAAAAACTTGTCTGATAGAAAACTCACAGCCTTTGTTTTTTCCTTGAAAAACGGGCGATTCCCCTGCTTTTTTAAACAGGCATTTTTTATTGCAAATACCAAAGGTAGGCACGCCCTAGAGTGTGCCTACCTTTGATAATATTTTCATAAAATATGATGAAGACTTAACACTTCCATCAAACACCAAGGGTGGGCATGCCCTACTGACATAAAGTTGAGAGTAGAGTGTATTCTATAAAAATACCATCAATGGCAGGTGCTACTTACCCTAGCATTCATTTAAGCCCAATACTTGACTAATCAGCTCATAAGCAATCGTCCCTTGCTTGGGAATCAGTGGTAGGTCATCTTTGCCAAAGAACTGAGCGTGGGACAGTTCATCTTCATCGATGACGATGTTTCCCGACTTATAAGTGGCACAAAAGCCAAGCATAAGATTGGTCGGATATGGCCAGGCTTGGCTTTTGATGTAGCGGATGTTGTTCACATGAATGCCTGTCTCTTCTAGCACTTCACGATGAATGGTCATCTCGGCACTCTCGCCCACTTCCATAAATCCAGCGATGAGTCCATACATGCCTGTTGCCTGATGGCGATGATGTTGTGCTAATAGGATTTGGAGCTGACCTGTCACAGGACAGGGACGGGTGATGGCGATGATGACACAAGGCTGTATTTTAGGATAAAAATGCTGATGGCAGGCAGGACATGCCATGGTGTTTTCTTTGTGATGGCGCACTGTTTTGGTGCCACAATAACCGCAGAATTGATTGCCCTTTTGCCATAATAACAGCTGAATGCCTGCCGAGATTTCATGGGCGGTGTGGCTGTCGGTTGCGGCAACAGCATGGCGATAGGCGATGAACTCGCCATTAAGATGGTCGAGATGATTTGGTTTGGTAGGGTGTGGCTCGACCATCTTTTGATAATCAATGGCAAACACCCGCCTGTCATCATATCTAAAATGAAGCAATTCAACCACGCCCAGTGTGTCATCTAAACCATCGTCCAAGCCGTCAATTAAACCATCTATGCCTATCTCGATATGGTCAAATGCATAAGGTTTGCCATCACGACAAAAAACACGCTCGCCATCAATGACCCATATTGTATGGGTAGTCGATGACGGCGTGCCTGTGTAAGTGATGTTCTGATGGCTCATGCCACAAGCTGATTTAAGCTATTTTGGCTGATGAGAATGCTTTGTTCATTGGTGGGTCGGTTTTCTTCGAAGTTTTCAAATTCAAAGTCCGCTGCAACCAAGACATCTGCCCAAGCATTGCTGATGCGTGCCAGCTCGCCATCAGGGGCGGTTTTGACTTTATCAAGCAGTCCATTTTCTAGGCGACGAGCCAGCAGATACAGCTGAGCTGAGGTGGCAGATAGACGTAAGAATGCTGCCGCCCCTGCCACTTGGCGAATCATCTCGGGCGTGTTTTGTAGGTTCATGATGTCACGGTTACTATCTGCGATATAGTCAGTCAATGCCAATGTCGCCGCGGTTAGGTTGCTACGTGCTTCTTTGACTAGGGCTTCATAAGACGTGTCTAGCTGATGCAGGGAGATTTCACGGTTATGCAGGGGTAATTTAACCGCCCCAGGGGTGTGACTCTTGGCAAGGAAGATGGCAACGTTTTCGGCGACCAATAGTTTGTCCAAGAAAGTATCCAAGTCTTCTAAGGTGGGATTTTGCCATCCGCTTACTTGTGCTGACGCTGCTGTTAGTGCTTGGCTAGCATCGGCAAGTTCTAACAAGGTCATGGTCTGGGATAAGGTGTTAAGCTCGGCTTTGATGTCATCAATTCTGACCATGTCGCCAATCTCGCCCATGCCGTTAGATGCACGCACGAATTTATCTACTTTTTGTTTGATGGTTTCTAATTGCTCTTGAATCAAGTCATTGAGCGTGTCGGTAATTTCACGGTTAGGTCCGAACAAGAAGCGTTGCATTTCGCTAAATTTGGTGTCACTTACTCGGTTTAGAGCGTATTTTTGGTTGGCAAGGGTGGCAAAATCTTTGTTTTTGTTGCAAGCAAAGCTGACCATCTCGGCAAAACGACGGTCTTCAATCGGCAAATAGTCAGAAAACTGTTGTTCTAGGTAAACCAAGATACGCTTTTTGGCATGGCTAAGTGGCAGGTCGTTGGCGATGTTTTGGGTGATGGTCTTTGCCGACTGCCAAAATAGGGTGTCAGAATGCTGGGCAATCAAAGCACAGGCTTTGGTCATGCCATCTAATTTTTGGCGTTCATCATCAGAGATGACACCGTCTTTATTTTCAAGGATGACAGACAGACCTGCACGATAGGCTTGGGTTAAGGCTCTGACATTGAGTCCGAGCGTGCTAAGAGAAGCGTAGTTTGCTTGGGGGTCGGCGATGATAACGCTGTTGATGTTTTGGTTTAGGGTGGTGGATTCGATGACAGCATGTCCCAAATGCCCACCGAGTTTATTGATGATGGGTAGTAGCAGGGCGGGTTCGGGTGTTTCTTTTAATAAGACAAATTCAACATAGCGGTCTAGTAGCATGATGGCTTCTGAGATGTCTGTCATCAGAATTTCATTTTCGTCTTCGTCGCCATTGGCATTACCGTGCAACAGAGTATAACTTGCTGATAGATTCTCGGCAAGCAGTCCTGCTCCATTAAAGGCAATTAATTTAAAAATGGCAGACAATTGTGATAGGTTATTTGCTGAATCTAATAACAGGGGAGCTTGGTCAGGGTCATCATAAAACTCACGCAAATGCACTTCGGCGTCTTTTAGTACAGAGCCGATTTCGTTACGCAAAATATGAAGTGATGATAAGTCAAAATTGGTGGCGGTTTTGGCTGATTGAGTCATGATAATCCTGTTGTTTTACAGCACGCATTAATAATCGCTACATTTAACCATGTTTGGCGAAACTTGGCAAGTAAAATTATGCTAAATAGGGCAAATATCGGATAAATTGTTATTTAAGTACGCTCTCACGCCATGCCCCATCGGCAGAGAAGTCGTCTTTTGAGCGGATTAGTTGGGCGGACAATGCACTTAAATCACTAAAATTAATCTCGCCCCTGTTGTCATCTTGGCTCGCCCCTTCTTCTTCCATGCTCATGGCAATCTGTCCGCTGGTCATGGCAAGATAGACTTCAAGCAAAATCTGCGAGTCCTTTAATGCCCCGTGGTAGGAACGGTCAATGTCCTGACCGACATCTAGGCGTTTGGCAAGGGCGTCCAAATTATTCTTTTGCCCTGCATACATTTTGCGGGCAAGCATGAGTGAGTCGGTGACCTCCACGACATCGGCAAAGTCGGTCATGCCCACTTTATCAAACTCATGCGATAAAAATTTCATATCAAACTGGGCGTTATGAGCGATGATTTCCGCCCCTTTCATGAACTCATAGACATAAGGAGCAACATCGGCAAATCGGGGCTTGTCTACCAAAAATTCATTATGAATGCCGTGAACGCCAATGACTTCATCGTCCATCTCCCTGTCGGGATTTAGGTACACATGCAGTTGAACCCCAGTTGGCTTACGCTTGACCATCTCAACAATGCCAATCTCAACAATACGGTCGCCCGTGGCAGGGTCAATGCCCGTCGTCTCCGTATCCATAATCAGCTGACGCTCTGACGCCCCACGATGAATGGGGTCGGGCAGTATCGCCCAAAACGGCTCACGAATCTCATCGGTACGTCCGTCATAGTCGGGGTTTTGGTGGTTGTGGCGAACCACTTGCATGGGGGCAGGTGGTGTTTTTTTCTTGGATTTTTTGGCGGGGGTTTCATTTTGATTTTGGCTGACTGGCTCGCTGTCATTAATATCCGCTCCCACATCTACCATTGGGGTAGCAGGGTCAAATTCATCATCTGCCACCATGTTTGCCATGTCGGCATAATAACCCATGTCATCGCCCAAATTGCTCTCATAAGCGGCATTGTCATGAAAATCATTGCCGTGAAAATTGCTGTCATCAAGAGCGTGGTTGGTGGTCTCATTCATCGTGGTTGTCTCGTCTGTCTCTTTTGATATGATGTTTGGCTCGGTATTGGTTTTGTTGTCTGTCTGGGTGTTGCTTGCAGGGTTATTTGTGGGGACGTGACTGATAAACAACTCGCCACTGCCAGTAACACCATCATTGGCAAGTTTGTCCGCCATCTCATTGCCGACATGTCCTGCGTGTCCTTTTATCCATTGCCAATCAATGGTGCGACGTTGGCAGGCGTTATCTAGGCGTATCCATAGGTCTTGGTTGAGTACCGCTTTGCCGTCTGCTTTTTTCCAGCCTTTGGCTTTCCATCCGTTAATCCACTGGGTAATGCCGTTTTTGACATAACCCGAGTCCGTCCAAATCTGTATCGGTGTGTCAGCAGGCGTGCGTTCTAGGGCGGTGATTGCCCCCATGAGTTCCATGCGATTGTTGGTGGTGTCGCTCTCACCGCCCCAAATGTTTAGCACGTCGCCTGTGGGGTAGATGATGTGCGTGCCAAATCCGCCAGCAGACGCCCCTGCCTTGCCGTTGCCTTTACATGCCCCGTCAGTATAAGCGATGATGGTCATGAGTGTACGCCATTTGTTTTATATAAATTTTTTAAAAACCATGCCAATGCCATGTCATAACCCATGTCGCCAAGCCCACAAATCACGCCCACCGCCTTATCCGAAAAATACGAATGACTGCGAAACGGCTCACGAGCATGAACGTTGGATAAATGCACTTCAATAAAGGGTTTGCCACTGGCAAGTAAGGCATCACGAATGGCAACGGATGTATGGGTAAAGGCGGCTGGATTGATGATGACCCCATCAAATTTGTCGTGGTCGTCCGCCAATACGCCTTGGCTACCGATGATGTCCACGATGTCGCCTTCGTGGTTGGACTGAAAATGGTCAAGTTGGATACCGTGCTGATGAGCGGTGGTGGATAGGCGGTGAACGATGTCTTGTAAGGTGGTCGTACCATAAATGTGCGGTTCACGCTTGCCCAGTAAGTGTAGATTGGCACCGTTTAGCACTAATAGTTTGCGATTTAGGGGAGTGGTTTGGTTCATGAGTGTTGATGTCTGTGTGTTTTATGTTAAATGCTGATTATTTTAACAAATTTTTAAAGGTAGTGGGGCGTAAATTTTTTGTTAATGTTTGGTTACATACGTTTACAGCCCTTTAAAAGTGTGCTATATTTAGGCACGAGTTTACGATAACTGCATAGTGCGTAGGCTTATTTGGTTATTTGTATCATTGTAAGTGTTACAATGTGGTATTTTTTAAGGAAGTGTTATGTCTGCTCGTGAACAAGGTCAGGTTAAATGGTTTAACAATGCCAAAGGTTTTGGCTTTATCCAGCGTGCCACTGGCGAAGATGTGTTTGTGCATTTTCGTTCTATTGTCGGTGACGGCTATCGCTCGCTCAGAGAAGGTGAAATGGTGGAATTTGTCGTGACCGAAGGCGATAAAGGATTGCAAGCCGAAGAAGTCACCAGGTTAATGTGATATTTAAGTCACGCAAAACCTGCCCTTGGGGTGGGTTTTTTTGTGGGGGTTTTAAAATTGGGCTTTAACATTAGCCTTTAAAATCAAGCTTTTAAATTGGGTTTTGCCTGTCATGATAAGTTGTGATAAAATATAAGATTGATTCTTTTATAAAGGCGTGATTATGCAAAAGCCAAACAAACTTATCTGCACACTCGGTATCCTAGCGTTGCTCGGTATCAGTGGTACGGCTCATGCGGCAGTGACCTTATCAGCGGACGAATCAGCCAGAATCGAAGAGATAGCAGGGATTTGCATGGTTGCCAGTAAAGGTGTTTATGACATCGCCATCGACCATCAAAATGGGGTCGGCAAAGACAAAGCCAAGAAAAACCTTGATAAAGCCCTAAAAAGAGTGGAAAAAAGTTTTTCCAAAAAAGACATGGTGTCATTTATTGATGAGACATGGCACAACGGCTTGAACATCATTTATAAAATGCCTGTTTATGATGACAAAGCTGACAAAGAGCGGTTTGTTCAGCAAGCCGTGGAAGGCTCACTTAATGCCTGTTTTGATGATTTGGATGGATGATTTAAAATTATCAAAAGATAAAAACGTAAATATTGCCAATCACTTTTGTTTTATCATTTTTTAAAAATATCATTGATAAGCATTTGGTAAAAATACCAAACAACCTAATTCGCCCATTTAGCTTAAAAGGACATGCCCTTGACCGAGCAATTTAGCACGTTTCGTGACTTACCCTTAGCAGAACCCATCCAAAAGGCAGTATCGGCTTTGGGTTTTGAGACTCTCACGCCCATTCAAGCCCAAATCTTGCCCCACACCCTAGCAGGACAAGACGCCATTGGACAGGCACAGACAGGCACAGGCAAGACCGCCACGTTTTTGATTACCATTATCCAGAGCCTGCTGTCTCGCCCGTTTGGCGATGATGAGACACGTTATTTGGGTGAGCCACGGGCGTTAATTCTAGCACCAACCCGAGAGCTGGCACAGCAGATTTATAGCGACTGCCGAGAGCTGGTCAAATACAGTGGACTGTATGCCTTGTGCATGACTGGTGGGGCGGATTATGACAAGCAGGCAAATGAGATAAATCGTCGTCCGATGGATATTTTGATTGGCACCCCAGGGCGGATTATTGACTGGGTGCAAAAGGGCGTGCTGTTTCTTGACCGTGTGGAAGTGCTAGTGTTAGATGAAGCCGACCGCATGCTTGACATGGGATTCATCCCTGATGTTAAGCGACTCATCAACAAAATGCCTGCCAATACGCACCGCCAAAGTTTGCTGTTCTCGGCGACGTTTAATACCGACGTCATGAATTTGGCGTATCGCTGGCTGTATCAGCCATCTTTTGTGGAAATCGCCCCCGAGAGTCGCACCAATAAGAACATTGAACAGCGTTTTTATCTATTGACAGACCGCCAAAAACTGACGGCATTAAAGCAGTTGCTTGGCAGTGATGATGTCAAAAAAGCCATCGTTTTTGCCAATCGCAAAGACCAAGTCAAACGTCTGTATGACAATCTGCGTAAGCATGTGGATGTGACCATGCTCTCGGGTGATGTCGCCCAAGCCAAGCGAGAGCGTTACCTAAAACGCTTTAAAGATGGCGAAGTCAATGTATTGGTGGCGACCGACGTGGCAGGGCGTGGCATTCATGTGGATGACGTGACTCATGTCATTAACTACACACTGCCTGATTTGCTCGATGATTATGTTCATCGTATCGGACGCACAGGGCGAGCAGGGCAGTCGGGCGTGTCTATTAGCTTGGTGGGCGAAGATGACGCCTTTAACCTACCTGCCTTAGAGAAGCATTTGGGCATGAAGTTTGGTTTGTTGCAGTTTGATGATTTGGTGCAAGACTAGGTGTAAACTGGCATGATGGCTAAATATCATGCCAAATGGTATTGCAACTTAGGTGCGATTTAATACAGAAATAAACACAAAAATCATAACAACCAATCATTAAAAACAATAAAAGGCATGGCATGTGTCACGCCATATAAACCAATGAACGAACATAGTCTAATCCTTGACCCTGTCAATATCCCATTGTCTTTGTACATTCACATTCCGTGGTGTGTCAAAAAATGCCCATATTGTGATTTTAACTCGCACGCCTTGCCCGAGTCTGCCCCCTTTGCCGACTATGTCACGGCACTTTTGGCTGACGCTCGCTCGCAAGTCGCCTTAGCAGGGGGGCGTGCGATACAAAGTATCTTTATCGGCGGGGGAACGCCGTCGCTGTTGCCAATAGAGCAGTATCGGGTGCTGTTTTTGGGGTTGCGGGAGATGCTTCCTTTTGCCGATGATATTGAGATTACCTTAGAAGCCAACCCCGGTACGCTAGAACACGCCCCCTTTGCCGACTATTTGGCACTGGGTATCAACCGCTTATCGGTGGGTGTGCAGTCCTTTGATGATGGGGTATTGACGACATTGGGGCGAATACATCGCCATGATGAAGCAGTCAATGCCATCAAAAATGCTAAACAAGCAGGCTTTACCCGTATCAATGCCGACCTGATGCATGGCTTGCCCAATCAGACCGCCACACTTGCCGTGCGTGATATTGACATGGCATTATCGGCAGGGGCAACGCACATCTCATGGTATCAGCTGACCATTGAGCCAAACACCGCCTTTTATCGCAGTCCGCCTGACCTGCCCGATGATGACGAGCTAGAACGCATAGAGAATGCAGGGCGAGAGCGACTTTTGCAAGCAGGTTTTAGTAATTATGAAGTGTCGGCATGGGTCGGGCGTGATGATGAGCCGTGTCGTCATAATGTCAATTATTGGCAGTTTGGCGACTATCTTGCCATTGGGGCAGGTGGGCATGGCAAAGTAACACTGCGTGGGCATGATGATTATCCAGATGGCATTTATCGTTATGCCAAATCTCGCCTGCCCAAAGACTAACTAAATGATAATAACGCCCCAAAGATGATAGGCTTTGAACGGGTGGCGGATGAGAGTCTGCCCTTTGAATTTATGATGAATGCCCTGCGTTTGGTAGATGGCACGATGACTCGCACCTTTGAAGAGCGGACAGGGCTACTTATTAGCACCATTGATAATGAGCTTTTGCCCCTACAACATCAAGGGCTGATGGTGTTTCACCCTGACATCATCGCCCCGACCAAGATGGGTTTTAAATACGTCAATCATTTGGTGCGGGCTTTTTTATAAAAAACCATGAAATAACAACCATGAAACAAATTCATATCGTTCTCTACACCCCCAAAATCCCCAACAACACCGGCAACGCCATTCGTCTGTGTGCCAATACAGGGGCAAAACTGCACCTTATCAAGCCCTTAGCTTTTGAACTTGATGATAAAAAGCTAAGACGGGCGGGGCTAGATTATCATGAATACGCCAACATGCAAGTGCATGATGACTGGCAGGCGTGCCGTGCCTATTTGACAAGCGTGGGCGTGGATACAGTCGTGGCGATGACGACCAAATTTAGCCGTCCGTTTTATGACTATGATTTTAAAGTTGGTAGCAGCTCGGTGGCACTGGTGTTCGGCTCGGAGACAGACGGGCTGCCGTCTGATGTGCGTGATGACATCGGGGCGGATAACTGGCTAAGATTGCCCATGCTCCCCGACTCTCGCAGTCTTAACCTATCTAACAGCGTGGCAATTTGCCTGTATGAAGTGTGGCGACAGCTTGGGTTTGTCGGCGATGTCGGAGAGAGCGTGGGTTATCATCGTCTGTCTAGCCGTCCCGAGTGAGCTGGATGTATTGAGGTAATTTATTTGCCCAAAAATCAACACTTTATCAAAGGGCAAATTGCAATTTGCCCCTACAAGTCCGTCCAAAAAGTATTATTGATGGAAAATACCAAAATTTACCCTTTGATAAATTCAATTTTTCAATTTATGCCAGCAATTGATGGTTTTGCTTTTAAAATTAATAAAATCATCTAAAATCAAAAACCAACACAAACCAATTTAACTTAACCTTTATTAATCACACCATGTCTATCAAATCTTATTTTTGCATCCTATCCACTCTCTTTGCCCTTGGCTTAACCGCCTGCAACCAGCCAGCCCCAACCGATAACGCCCCGACTGCCAAAACAGATGGGCAGGCAGAGACATTTCTCGGCTGTTATAGCGTTGAGAAAAACAGCCCTGCTCAAATAAAAGTGAGCAAGCAAGCAGGCAGTTTTGTCATGCAAATGAAAGAGCCTGAAGGGGCAAAAACGCTGTGGGATAACCCCGAACCTTTGGATGAGATAAGCGTGGATAAGGCGTGGGAGTATTTTGGTGTGAATGCCTTATCGCTTGATAAATCTGATGTCGAGCGTGTACTGGCACGCCCTGATGAGATGATGGTATTAGCAAAGGTCAAGGACGCCAGTCAAAACATCAATCCACTGCTTGACAGTTCTTATGTGGTCTATATTTTTAAAGGGGCGAACACCATTTATCAAGTGCCGTGCGATGAGACGCCTGTGAACATCGTCAAAGATGGCGAGAAAAAAGTACAGGCGTTTTATCAGTAATTTGTTCTGTTGTCATCCTTTGGTGGTAGGCGATACGGTGTTTGGCTAGTGGGCTTGGGGTGAGATGTTTGTTATGATTTCACCCAAAATTTATTTTCACTATTTATTTAAAAAATAGTCCAATGATAAACATTTACCAAAAGACATAACAAATTTTAGGCAAAGTCTTTTATAATATATGGCTAAAATTAGCTTTTATGACAGCTTTTCACAAAAGTGACACAGTTTTCTGTCAAGCTATCTGTGTTTGACATTCATCGCTAAGTTCATCTTAGCATTCACAACAGTAGGAAAATTTTATGACGACCTATTACAACGATTCCGACCATGTAGAAACCCAAGAGTGGCTTGATGCATTTGAGTCGGTCATCAAAAACGCTGACAAAGAGCGGGCTCAATTCTTATTAAAAGCCTTATATAACAAAGCAGTACAAGAAGGCTTACCCTTTAACCGCCTAGATACTGCCTATGTTAATACCATTGCCGCCGAAGACGAACCTGCTTATCCAGGGGATTTGCACCTAGAGCGTAAAATCCGCTCAATCATGCGTTATAACGCCCTAGCGATGGTCATGCGTGCCAACCTAAACGATGATGATTTGGGTGGGCATTTGGCGACATTCGCGTCATCGGCGACTCTGTATGAAACTGGTTTTAACCACTTTTGGCGTGCTCCGAGCGAGAACCACGGTGGCGACATGATTTATTATCAAGGTCATGGTGCCCCTGGTATGTACGCCCGTTCGTTCATGGAAGGTCGTCTATCAGAAGAACAGCTCAAAAATTTCCGCCGTGAAGTGGACGGCAAAGGCTTGTCAAGCTATCCACACCCCTATCTCATGCCCGACTACTGGCAATTCCCCACCGTATCTATGGGTCTTGGACCTTTGATGAGTATTTATCAAGCCCGTGCCCAAAAGTACCTAACCAACCGTAGCCTTATCAAAGACGAAGACCGCAAAGTGTGGGCGTTCTTGGGCGACGGTGAGACGGACGAGCCTGAGAGCTTGGGTGCCATTTCAATGGCAGGTCGTGAAAAACTTGATAACCTAATCTGGGTCATCAACTGTAATTTACAGCGTCTTGATGGCCCTGTCCGTGGTAATGGCAAAATCATTCAAGAGCTAGAATCGGTATTTCGTGGGGCAGGCTGGCGTGTCATTAAGGTAATTTGGGGCGACCATTGGGACAGCCTACTTGCCAAAGACACATCAGGTGCTTTAAAGCAACGCATGGAAGAGGTGGTAGATGGTGAATATCAACTCTATACCGCTCGTGATGGTGCGTTTGTACGTAAAGAGTTCTTTGGCAAATACCCAGAACTTGCTGACATGGCATCTGCCTTGTCTGATGATGAGATCATGCGTCTAAACCGTGGTGGACATGACCCCAAAAAGGTCTACGCTGCTTATGCCGAGGCCATGAAAACCAAAGGACAGCCAACCGTTATCCTTGTCAAAACTGTCAAAGGCTATGGTTTATCCAAGCAAATCCAAGCGGTAAATAAAGCCCATCAGCTTAAAAAATTAGATGAAAATGGTCTAAAATACTTCCGTGATAGATTTGATTTGCCCATCAGCGATGAAGCCTTGCAAAACTTACCATTCTACCGCCCAAGCGAGGACAGCCCTGAATATAAATATTTGATGGGTCGTCGTGAATCCTTAGGTGGGCATTTGCCTGCTCGTCGCAGTGGTCATACTCCACTTACCATTCCAGAGTTGTCTGTATTTGATGGGGTACTCCAAGGCAGTAAGGGCAAAGAGCAGTCCACAACCATGGTATTTGTGCGTCTGTTGTCTGCCCTATTAAAAGATAAAGGGCTTAATAAATACGTAGTTCCGATAGTCCCTGATGAAGCTCGCACCTTTGGATTGGAGGGCATGTTCCGTCAGCTTGGCATCTATTCATCAGTCGGTCAAAACTATGTTGCCGAAGATGCTGAGGCCTTGATGGGTTACAAAGAAGCCAAAGATGGGCATATGCTAGAAGAAGGCATTAACGAAGCAGGTGCGATGAGTTCGTGGATTAGTCTTGCCACAAGCTATTCAACCAACGCATTGCCGATGATTCCAATGTACATTTATTACTCTATGTTTGGCTTTCAGCGTATTGGTGATTTGGCATGGGCAGCAGGCGACATGCAAGCCCAAGGTTTTTTATTTGGGGCAACCGCAGGACGTACCACACTAAACGGCGAAGGTTTACAACACCAAGATGGACATAGCCACATTCTCTTTGGTACTGTGCCAAATTGTGTCAGCTATGACCCATGCTTTGGTTATGAGCTTGCTGTTATCATGCACGACGGTCTACAACGCATGTATGGCAATGGCGAACGTGTGTACTATTACATCACGCTCATGAATGAAAACTATGAACATCCTGCCATTGGCGATGACAGACAAGCCATTGAAGAGGGCATTAAGCGTGGTATGTACCTATTAGAAGACAACGGTTCAACCCAAGTTCAACTGTTAGGTTCTGGCGTGATTCTAAGGGAAGTTCAAAAAGCGGCTCGTATTTTGGCAGAAGAATTTAACATTAAAGCTAACGTATGGAGTGTAACGAGCTTTAATGAGCTTACCCGTGATGGTATGGCGTGTGATGATTACAACCGCTTACACCCAACGGATGAACCAAAATTGCCTTGGGTTACCAAACAACTTGCCCCGCACAAAGGCATCGTGGTTGCTGCTACCGATTATATGCGTAACTTCCCAGAGCAGGTGCGTGGTTGGTTGCCTGACAGCCGTCCTTATACCACATTAGGTACAGATGGCTTTGGACGTTCGGACACTCGTGCCAATTTGCGTAGCTTCTTTAATGTGGATGCCGCTCATATCGTGGTTGCGACACTTAAAAAACTGGCAGATGAGGGTGAGATTGACGTGCGTTTGGTCAAAGATGCCATTTCAAGCTTTGATATTGACGTTGACCAAGCCCCTGCATGGCAACCACAGCCACACCACGACTACTACCCAGATGCCCCAGCTCCTGCACGCCCAACACCAAAAGAAGTGCCTGAACTAAAAGATGAGCCAGACAGTGCCATTAGTACCGAAGGGCGTAGCGAAGACAAAGCAGATGCCGAGCTGCTCAATGACAGTAACATTACCGAACCCAAATAAGGAGATGAATTATGCAAATTAAAGCCCCCGATTTGGGCGTAGAGAGTGCCGAAGTGGCAGAAGTGCTTGTCAAGGTTGGCGATGTTATTAGCGAAAATGACAGCCTAATTTTGGCAGAATCTGATAAAGCATCCGTAGAAGTGCCGTCCCCTGTGGGCGGTACCGTAACCGCTGTTTTGGTAAAAGTTGGCGATAGCATTTCTGAGGGTACAGCCCTTTTTGAGGTAGAAGCAGGTCAATCTGACTCTACTTCAAAAGCCGAAGTTCAAGAAGCCCCACAAGAACCAAAAGAAGAGCCACAAGCTCCAAAAGCCGAAGAGTCAAAATCCGAGCCAGTCCCAAGTGCCGTTTCAGGCGGTGCAAGCCAAACGCATAACCTACCTGACTTGGGTGTGGATAGTGCCGAAGTTGCCGAAGTGCTTGTCAAGGTTGGCGACAGCGTAACAGAAGGTCAATCTTTGTTACTTGTTGAGTCTGACAAAGCATCTGTGGAAGTGCCAGCCCCACTTGACGGCGTGGTCGAGGCAATTTTGGTAAATGCTGGCGACGCCGTAACCAACGGTCAAGCCTTTATTACCATTAAAGGCGGTTCTGCCCCTGTCGCGTCCGCTCCAAGCGAAACCAAAGCAGAAGTTAAAGCTGATACGCCTAAGACAGAAGCACCAAAAGCCCAAGCTCCTGCCCAAACGTCCACCCCTGCAAGCGGTGCCAAACTGCCAGAAGCGGAAGTCAACGCTCGTGCCAAAGACGCTCACGCAGGACCTGCCGTGCGTAAGTTGGCTCGTGAATTGGGTGTGGATATCAGCCTTGTTAAGGGGACTGCCCCACACGGTCGTATCCTAAAAGAAGACTTGTTTGGCTATGTCAAGTCGGTCATCAGCACCGCCAGCACCAAGCCTACTGCCAACATGGCAAGCGGTTCGGCGATTAGCCTGCCACCACTGCCTGACATGAGCAACAAAGAGATTTGGGGTGAGATTGAAGTCCAAGACCTATCCCGCCTGCAAAAAGTCTCTATCCCACAGCTTAACCTAAACACGCTACTGCCACAGGTTACGCAGTTTGACTTGGCGGACATTACCGACACCGAAGCCATGCGTAACGAGCTAAAAGCCGAGTTTAAGGCACAAGGCGTGGGCTTGACCATTTTGGCGTTTATTGTTAAGGCGGTTGCGTATGCTCTGACTCAGCACCCCAAATTCAACAGCCATGTGTCGGATGACAACACCCAAATGATTATCCGTAAATCGGTGAATATGGGTATTGCGGTTGCGACCGATGACGGCTTGATTGTGCCTGTGATTCGTGATGCCCAAGCCAAAGGCATTCGCCAGCTTGCCATTGAGATTGGCGAGCTTGCCAAAAAAGCCCGTGACAAGAAACTGTCTGCCAAAGACTTGCAAGGTGCGTCATTCACCATTTCAAGCCAAGGCAACATGGGCGGTACTTACTTCACACCGCTTGTCAATCACCCACAAGTGGCAATTTTGGGGATTTCTGAATCTACCTATCAGCCACGTTGGAACGGCAAAGAGTTTGAACCACGTCTTATGCTACCGCTATCTCTGTCGTATGACCACCGTACGATTAACGGGGCGGATGCGGCGGTGTTCACTCGCTATATTGCCAAACTTTTGGCTGACCCAAGACGGATTTTGCTTTGATTGGGTGAAATTTTGCTGTAAAAAGAAATGCAAAAAGGGCGGAAACTTTTCGTCCTTTTTGTTACCAATAAGGAAATAAAATGACAATTCGTATTTACAAAAATATTTTAAAAACACTTGTATTAACTACTGTATTTTTTGCAGTTTCTGCCAATGCCGATGAACCCAAAAATGATGCATTTAAGCAATTGGAAAACATTCGTGCCGAACAGTTAAATAATGCAACTAATGATAACATAGAAAGTTTTTATTTGTTGTATGGCTTGGCATATGATAGTGATGATATTATTACCAATGGAAAATACCTTTATCATCAAATACTAAACCTGCAAAATGTTACTGATGAAGAAAAAGAAATTTTCTCCAAAAACATAAGGGGGAGTTATCCAGCATTGCCAGAAGTGCCAGAGTAACTACATTCAACTGTATTTTGCACCTTAACCCAAAAAGAATGCTTTAAAGATTTTATTAAAGAACATTGGCAGTCTTTGACCAATGATAACCAGAAATTTATTACACGCTATAAGCTATTTTTAAATAAACCACCTGCGGTTTATTTGGACAAAACTTATTTTCCATCTTATACTTATATTGCTTTGCTACGCACCCAACGCTTATGGCATTTAGAATTACTACAATTAAATGATAAAGAAAAAATCAGGAAAGAGTTAACCCGTGAATTATCAATATTAAAAAATCAATTAAAACACTCCAGTGACTTTCTTCAAAAATTGAGAATTAATTGGTTGATTCAGAATAATCTACAAGTTATTATATTTTCTAATCGTTATTTATCCATAAATTTTGATGCTATTAATTATTTAACAACCGATGAAAAATCGTTAGAATTACCATTGGCTTATGAATTTATGTTTCACAAAAGTTTGATGGAAAAACAAATTGAAAAAATGACATTTAATGATTATAAACACATTGATACTTATAATGGTATTGCCAATTATTTTGTTAATCAAATAGGTATTTCTGAAAAATCAGAAAATGAAATTGGAAAATATCAAATCACCTATCAGCAAGAAGAATACCTGATTAAGATTAATGAAGAAGATAATTTTACAGGTTTTCAGCTTGCGAATAGTGGTATGATTAATTATGCAGATTATATTCAAGAGTTGAATGAAACCAACAATATTATTAATATTACCAATTATATTTTAACCAATGACAAAAAACATTTAAAAGATGTATTTGGTTTAAATGATGATAAGATTGAATTGGGCGATGATGAGATTTGCATTTTGATACCAAAACCACGCCGTAATGAAACAAAAAATTGCGTGTATTTGTGATATACTAATCTTTTTTAACCAAGCTAAAATTATGAAAAGTCGCCGATTATTTTTAAAAACCCTTGCCATTTCGCCCATCGTTCTAGCGATGGCGTGTAGTGATACGCCCAAAGTCGCCAAACTTGCCCAAGGCAGTAGAGTGGTGGCATTGGGCGATAGCCTGACCTTTGGCTATGGGGCGGACAAATCCCAAAGCTATCCTGTTATCCTTGCCCAAAAAACAGGCTGGAACATCATCAACATGGGAGTCAATGGCGATACGACCAAAGACGTATTTAACCGCATGGACAGCGTCATTAGCGAAAACCCCAAATTGGTGCTACTGGGGATTGGCGGTAATGACGTGCTAAGACGAGTAAGTGCCAGCGAAACCCGTGCCAATTTGGTAAGCATTATCAAGGCTCTGCAAGACAAAAATATCCCTGTGGTGCTGATTGCCGAGCCACATTTGTCCGCCAGTGCATTGTTTGGTAAGGCAAGCGACAACCCTGTTTATAAAGATGTGGCGGACGAGATGAACGTGCCATTACTTGAAAAAGCATGGTCAAATATCCTATCGGACGACAAGCTCAAATCCGACCAAATCCATGCCAATGGGGCAGGGTACGCCAAATTTGCCGATGAATTGTATCAGTTTTTAAAGGAAATTGGCTATGTCTAGATGCATGATGAGTGCCAGTCTAAGTCTGTGCATGATACTGCCGATGATGAGTGTTGCCAATCCGTCATACAGCCCCCATGCCGACAGCGATAAAGCCCTAATTGGCAAATGGCAATGCCATGTCAAACACGCCAATCCACTCATCAAACAAGAAAGTCAGTTGCAGTTTTTTAAAAACCACACCATGCACGAACATATTCGCATTTATTATGGACAGCCCAGCGATTATGCCTATCAAATAGAATCCGCCACTGCCAAATCGTCATGGACATTAGCACAAGAGACCCTGCATTATGGCAATCATCAATTTCATAATTATGCCGTCAGAATGCCAAATGCCAATAAAGATGATTTGGAGCAGGAAAATATCGCCCTACAAAAATCCTTGCCAATGGTGCAAGACATGATGAATAATGACATTAATAAAAGAGCATTTGATATTCATTTTATCAATAAAAAATCTTTTATCATGAATGATGTGGACAGTCAGATATTTACCACGTGTCATAAACAAGGTTTATTTGGTTTTTATAAGGAATAATCATGCAAAAATTTCTTTTGGTATGGGCGATGATATTACCCATGACAGCCTTAGCAAATAGTAGTATATCTGCCCCCGATGTGGTGGGTGATTGGCATTGTGTGGCAGATAGTGAATATCATTCGGAAAAAGCACTCATGCGTTATCATGCCGATGGCACGGCAACGGAGTTTATGGAAATCAAAGAAAAGGTAAATCATTTGCCTGAATTAGAATTTAGTATCATGAATTATCAATGGCAACTCAAAGATAATAAGCTATTGATGAGCAACCCAGACATCACTTATTATCAATATTATTTTATATTACCTGATGGTGGTTTTTATAAATTTGACGATGAAGTAAATGCAGAAGGTAGGGCATTGATGATTGAGAGTTTTGAAGAAAATAATTGGCATTATATTGAATTTGATGGCAAAGATAAGCACCGTTATTATTTTGAAGATGGTTATGAAGGGCATTGCCAACGCTTAAAATAAGTTTGGTTTTAATGATTGATTGTATATTAATTGGAGATAATAATGCTTAAAAATTTTCTTGCATGTATTTTGTTTTCACCAACATTAGCAATGGCAAATCTTGAGCAGAGTTTGGTGGGCAAATGGGAATGTAAGGGCTTGGAAAATGAGTATCTTCGCCATACTAGTGATATTGAATATCGTGATGACGGTATATTCACTGAACACTCGGTTATGCACAACTGGGCGGTTGATGATGATTTTTATCAAATTGATACAATTAAAGTGCTATCAAAATGGCAGGTAATGGGTGATGGTGTCAAATATCATGATGGTATTGTTCAATCGTATGTGGTGGATATGCCAAATTATGAGGTCGCACCAGACTCTCCTAGCCAAAATAAAGATGCTATTTTAGTCGCAAAAGCGATGATGGAGTTACCAGAAGTGGAAAAAGCGATAGGTGATGAGACCATTTCTCGCATTCGTTTTATTGATGAAAACACCTATATTTTTGCCATTGATGGCATTGATGATGATTTTCCTGTTGATGTTGAAAATAATCATTGTAAACGTAAAATTTAATTTGGAGTAAAGTTATGAACTACACACCCCCAAAAGTTTGGACACCCAATGACATGGGCGGAAAATTTGGCGGTATCAACCGACCCAGTGCAGGAGCAAGGCACGAACAAACCTTGCCAAAAGGTGATAAGCCTTATCAGTTATACAGCCTAAACACGCCCAACGGCATTAAGGTCAATATCATTTTAGAAGAGTTAAAGGCGTTGGGGCTACTTGACTATGACGCCTTTAAAATCAATATCATGAATGGCGAGCAGTTTGGTACAGACTTTGTAGAAATCAACCCCAATTCCAAAATCCCTGCACTCGTGGATTATAGCACCGATACGCCCATATCGGTGTTTGAGAGTGGGGCGATACTGCTTTATCTTGCCCAAAAGTATGACAAATTTTTACCAAAAAATCCGACCGACCACGCCCAAATGCTCTCGTGGCTCATGTGGCAAATGGGGTCAGCTCCCTTTGTCGGTGGTGGTTTTGGGCATTTTTATGCCTACGCTCCCGAGCCGATTGAGTACGCCATTAACCGCTATGCCATGGAAACCAAACGCCAGCTTGATGTGCTAGACAAGCATTTGGCGGAGCATGACTATATGGCGGGCGAGTACAGCATTGCTGATATGGCGATTTATCCGTGGTATGGGGCATTGGTACTTGGCAATTTGTACATTGGCGAGAATGACTATGCCAACTACAATGCGTCTGAGTTTTTGAGCGTACATGAATACCAAAACGTCATACGCTGGGCAACGACCATAAAAAATCGCAAGGCAGTAGAGCAGGGCGAGAAGTTGGAGTTATTGCCAATAGTATGATAAATCCAATGTCAATTTAAAAGATTAATTGATGATTGGTTAATTGTTTTTGATATAGGGCGAATGATATTTGCCCTATATCAAATTAAAAATTATCGCTTAATTTATATTAGTCATTTTAATATTAAAAACATAGGAATAAATATTAACCATGCAAAAATTATTTATCACCAGTATCATAAGTCTGATGGCAACCATGACTTATGCCAATACGACTTTTAATAAAGATGATTTGGTGGGAACATGGCAATGCGATTTATTGATAGAGCAAGTGGACGGCAATGTTACCAAAAGTCAAAATATGACACATTTCTTTGCCGATGGGCGTTCGGTGGGTTATGGCGAAACTCGGCAGATTTATCAAGGGGTAGATATTCAATCCGTCTTTATGAGTACGCAAGACAATTGGGACTTTGATGGTAAGAATTTGACAGTAAATGTGGGGAATATTAATCATGTGATGATTTATAATGCCATATCAAAACAACGAGAATATGAGAAAGAACCAGAAATGCAGGCTTTATTTACAGAGATGTTTAGAGAAAATAGCCCAATCATACAAGCGGTAACGATGATTGATAAAGATAATTTTAGTTATGAGCTGGGGGCGATTAATTATGGCGAGATAAAACAAAAAACGGCTCATTGCAAACGGTTGGGCGGATAAGGTGAATTAAGGTAAATAGAGATGGGTTTTCTTGGTTATTTGATATTAGGTAGTGCGGTATACGTCATCGGATTTATGATAAATTTAAAAATCCTAAATCCCAAACGCAAAGCAGGCACAAATTACACACTCACGCACCCGACCATGATACAGCTATTATTGGCGTGTTTTGTGGTGATGCTTGCGGTATCGGCACTGCTTGGGCGGTTTGTGATGGGGCATGAGAGCTTGGATTTGGCATTTATTTTGGCAAATAGTGTGGTGGCGACTTTTGTGTTTTATTTTGGGCTAAATCCTGACCAGTCGCAGATGAATTTACCAGATTAATTTTGTGAATTAATCTAGGGCGTGCCTGCCTTTTGTATTTGCAATGAAAAATAGGGGAAATCGCCCGTTTTTCAAGGAAAAACGTAGGCTGATTATCATTTTATCCAAGCAAGTTTTTTATTATGAAAAACAATCCGACCACTTAATTTTAAAAATTAAGTAAAAAATCTTAAAATCACACAGTTAAGTGGTCGGATAGCCATTTTTCATGCAAAAACGGTTGATTTATTTCTAAATTATGTCTAAATTGTAAATAGTGTTATAAAGGGCAGGCACGCCCTAATTTATCATAAAATACCATTTGCATAAACCGCCTAACGGTGGTAAATTATGACAGTTTAACCGATTAACTAAGTTACAAATTTGGAGCGAGCATGGCGAATAAGTTACTTGACTTGATTGAATCATCAGGGGCGAAATGGGTGGATTTTCGCTTTACCGACACGCACGGCAAAGAAATGCACCTAACCTTTCCTGCATACAGCGTGGACGAAGACACCCTAGAAGACGGTAAGATGTTTGACGCATCAAGCGTGGCAGGGTGGAAAGGCGTGGAAAGCTCGGACATGATATTATTGCCGGACGCTGATACCGCCTATCTTGACCCATTTTTTGAAGTGCCAACGGTGGTGGTGGCGTGCGACATCATCGAGCCTGACACCATGCAAGGCTATGCCAAAGACCCACGCTCTATCGCTCGCCGTGCCGAAGTGTACCTAAAATCAACAGGTCTAGGCGATAAAGCCTTGATAGGGCCAGAGCCTGAATTTTTTGTCTTTGATGAAGTCAAATGGGACGTTGATATGTCAGGGGCTAGACACACCGTCATCAGTGAAGCGGCGGCGTGGAGTACCAACAAAGACTATGCATGGGGCAACAGCGGTCAGCGTCCTGCCGTCAAAGGGGCGTATGCGGTCGTACCGCCCATTGACCATTATCATGACATGCGTGCGGTGATGTGCGACCGCATTGATGAAGTCATGGGCGAAGGTCGCATTGAAGTACATCATCATGAAGTGGCGAGCAGTCAGCTAGAAATCGGTATCTCGTTTAATACGCTGGTCAAAAAAGCGGACGAAGTACAGCAGTTTAAATACATCGTGCAAAATGTCGCCAGTCAATTTGGCAAAACCGCCACCTTTATGCCAAAACCCTTAGTGGGCGATAATGGCTCGGGTATGCACGTCAATATGTCTATCTCAAAAGACGGTGTAAACACGTTCTCTGGCGATGAATATGCAGGACTATCCAAGACCGCTTTGTATTTTATCGGTGGGGTCATCAAGCACGCTCGTGCCTTAAATGCCATTACCAACCCTAGCACCAACAGCTATAAACGCTTAGTGCCACATTATGAAGCACCGATTAAACTGGCGTATTCAGCGTCCAACCGCTCGGCATCGATTCGTATCCCCCACGTCAATAGCCCCAAAGCGGTGCGTGTGGAAGTGCGTTTCCCTGACCCGTCTGCCAACCCTTATTTGGCGTTTTCGGCACTGCTCATGGCAGGGCTTGACGGCATTGAAAATAAAATCGACCCTGGTGAAGCATCTGATAAGAACTTATATGACCTACCCCCCGAAGAAGAAATGCTTATCCCAACCGTTGCCGAAAACCTAGAAGTGGCACTAAATGCCCTGCGTGATGACCATGACTTTTTGTTAAAAGGTGGGGTCTTTACCAAAGAGATGATTAACGACTATATCGCTCTAAAAATGAAAGAAGTACAGCGTATCAATGAAGCGGTACACCCCTTAGAATTTGATATGTATTATCGTTGCTAATCGCTGGGGTACGCCCTAAAAAGACAGACGGCATGAATTTGGGTTTATGCCGTTTTGTTTTGCGTGCATTTTTGCTGATTTTTGGGTAAAATAAGATTATTTGTAACATTGGAATTCAGATGACTCATTTTTCAAAATCAGCCTTTTTCAAATCAGCAATGTGCATGGCACTCTCTGCCCTGCCGACATTGAGTTTTGCTTATCACATCCAAATCACCGAGCCTGCCGAAGACCGTGCCTATCATCGCCCTGCCCAGAGCATTGATGTGCAGGCAACTGTGTCGCCAACATTGGAGATGGGCTATACCACAGCTGTGCTATTAAATGGCAAAGTGGTGGGTGATGGGCTAACCGCCAGTGTGCCAACCCTTGATTTGGTGGCAGGCGAGTACACGCTAGAAGCCATCGTGATGGATAAAAATGCCCAAACGGTGGCGAGCGATACTCGCACAGTCTATGTCATTCAAAACAACCAAATCCAACGCAAAAAGAAAGCCGCCATTGCCGAGCGAGAAGCATATGATAATTCGTCAATTTGGCATAAGATTGCGGTGGGTCTAAACCCCAAAGTCCAAGCCCCGCCAAAGGTCTATGAATCCACACCAACATGGGAGCTTAGGGATTTGCCAAACAAACCAAATAAATAAGTCTTACTCATAAATAAAAGCCCTGTATGAACAGGGCTTTGTTAGAGTGTGTCTATCATTGATAACATTTTTGTAAAATAAGACCCCATTCTCAACTTTATATTAAATCTCTTTCCAAACTAAAAATAAACCCTTATAAGTATTGGGGTTGAAGTTTTTAAAAATCCATAAAAATCAGGGTTTGGAAAGAAGTCTATTAAGTGGTTGATTTATCAAGGGCGAATATGATTCGCCCCCACAACCCGAAAAATAGCTATCAGATAATCAATAAGTTGCCATTTTAAGTTGAAAGTGAAGTAAGTACTTTATTCATCCATTTGCCAATGTCTTTAATCTGCTCCATGCATACTTGATGAGCCATGCCGTAGCGTTTAAATTCAGGCGACAGACCCAAAGCGGTGAGTTTTTCGCTTGCCTTGACCCCAAGCACTGATGGCACGACGTCATCATAGTCGCCATGGTCGATTTTAACAGGCAGGGACGCATTAATATCAAGCTCGCCAATCTCCTGCTCGGTGGCAAGATAAGTGGATAAGGCAAGCAGTCCTGCCAATGGTCGGCTGTTGGTCAGGGCGTTGTGATAAGCAACAGCACCGCCTTGGGAAAACCCTGCGATGATGATGTTCTGACTGGGTATGCCGAGACGCACCTGCTCATCAATCAAGTCATTGATACGTTCGCTGGATGCCTTGATTTGGGCGGTATCCACCTTTCTGTCTAGGCTCATCTCCAAGATGTCATACCATGCAGGCATGACATAACCGCCATTGACGGTCACAGGAATGGATGGGGCGTGCGGAAAAATGAATCGCACGCCAAGCTCATCAGACAGCCCAAGCTCAGGCACGACAGGCACGAAATCATGACCGTTCGCCCCTAAGCCATGAAGCCATATCACGGCGTGTTCGATGGGTTTGTCTTTGGGGTTGTGAATGACTGTTTCAAAAGGAAGTAGCGAAACCATGTCAGCTCCTAACAATGCTCAATGTTTGACATACCCTAATTATACATAATTTTTAAAAATTCTTACAGATTTTTTGCAATTTTGCCTTATAATAGGCTAATTTTTTATGATAATAGGTGAGCTATGCAGTGGCGTGGTCGCAGATAGAGTAATAACATCGAAGACCGTCGTGGCGGTGGTGGCATGAAGGCAGGCGGGCTAAGTATCGGCAGTATCATTCTTGCCCTTGTCCTATGGAAAGTGTTTGGGGTTAGCCCTGAGACCACGCTGGGGGTCACTCAGCAGATAGGGCAGGCGACCCAACAGTCCGCTCCTGTCAATGAGACTGCCGACCAAGCCGAGAGCCGAGAGTTCGTGGCGACTGTGCTTGCCGATACCGAAGATGTATGGACACCTGTTTTTGCCAGTCTTGGTGGTACTTATCAGCCGCCAAAACTGGTGATGTTCACAGGTTCGGTTAAGTCAGCGTGTGGAGCGGCAACATCTGCCAGTGGTCCTTTTTATTGCCCTGCTGACCAAAAAGTATATTTGGACACGCAGTTTTTTGTGGACATGAGACGGCACATGGGTATCGGCAGTGAGCGTAATGGCAGTACCGAGCTGTCTCGCCAAGACCAAGTGGGCGACTTTGCCCAAGCCTACGTCATCGCTCATGAAGTGGGACATCATGTCCAGACCCTGCTTGGAATATCCCAAGAAGTGCGAAAAGCCCAAATGCAAGGCAATGAGCGACAGGCAAATGAGCTGTCCGTCCGCCAAGAGTTGCAAGCGGACTGCTTTGCAGGCATGTGGGCAAAGAAAAACCATGAACGCACTGGCTTTTTACAACAGGGCGACATCGAAGAAGCCCTAGACGCTGCCGAGAAGATTGGCGATGATTATCTGCAACACAAATCGCACGGACACGTCGTGCCTGACAGTTTTACTCATGGCACGAGTGCCCAGCGTCAGCGTTGGTTCTATCGAGGGTTTGAGACGGGCGATATCCAAGCCTGCGACACCTTTGGCACCAATCAACTCTAAGTGCTTGATTTGCAAAATACACAAGGACGGTTTTTGCCGTCCTTTTTATTGCATGGTCTGGACTTGTATTGAACGCCAATCATTCATTTTGAATAAATTTTAATCAAAATCTTGTCTATTTATCAAAAAATGTTATAATCTTACGCTCATATTCTTTAATATTTCAAAAATCATTCACCAACCGTCACGCCATGCAAGGTATCATCACACTCCTGCTTATCTTAACCCCGATGTTTGTTGGTTTTGCCCTGCCAAACAGCAAAAAAAGCACGCATTTGGCGGAGCGTGGGCTTAACTATCTGGTATTCATCATCTTGGTGGTGATTGGCATGGAGTTGGGATTGGTTGATGATTTACAGCATAAACTTGCCAATATCGCCCTGTATCTGTCGGTGCTCATGGCGTTGACCATCGGCTCAGGATTGATGGCTTTGGCGGTTTTTGACCGCTTATCGCCTTGCCAGTATCGCTCACAGCCAAGCCCGACCGCCAAGCCTAATGTCAGCATTCATGGCAGTCTGACCCAAATCCTGTGTTTGGCAATGGGCTTTGTTGTCGCTAAGTTTTTACCTGCCACGTGGCACCCGCCAGAGAAGACCACGACGGTGTTACTCATGCTACTGCTGTTTTTGGTGGGCATTTCACTCAAAGGCTCAGGCGTCAGTCTCAAACAAGCACTGCTAAATAAGCGGGGCTTGCAAATCAGCTTGATTTTTATGGGGGTGACACTGCTCTCGGGCGTTCTTTTTGCCCTGCTTTTTGATGATGTATCAGTGGCTCAGGGCTTGGCGTTGTCATCGGGTTTTGGTTGGTATTCGCTCTCAGGCACGATCATGACGGACGCTTATGGGGCGGTATGGGGGAGTGTGGCACTGCTAAATGACTTGGGGCGAGAAGTGCTGGCACTCATCTTTATCCCGTGGGTCATGCGACATTCATCATCGGCAGCGATAGGGCTTGGGGGTGTGACCAGTCTTGATTTTACCTTGCCGACACTCACGCAGGCGGGTGGGGCTTCTATCATTCCGCTAGTCATCAGCTTTGGTTTTATTACCAATCTTGTCTCGCCCATTTTGATGGTGTTTTTTGCCAGCTTGTCTTAGGTATTTTATTAAGTTTATATTAAAAAACCATTAATATAAACTTAATAAAATCATAATAAATGCCAATATAAATTTAAATAAAAGTTAATCAAAAGAATAAATCATTATTTTTATGATTTTTAATAAATCACCATTCTTTTTAAATAAATCTTGGTATAAATATATCATGTCATAGAATTTGCCATTATATGCTATCTTGAAGCATTAATCCAGCAATATTTTTCATAAATAAAATTACCTTGTAATAATTACTTTATTTTAAAAATATAAAATAAACTTTAAATTTCAATAACTTATGTCATAAATTTTTATATTTTATTACGATATAAATTCTTTGTTTTATTTAAAATAACCAAATTTATTCATTAATTTTTTTATTATTTTTAAAAAGATACCAATAAATTTTTTAAAAAATAATATTATTTTAAGAATTGCTATTTGATTTATAAAAAATTTTTGTTATAATGCTTGCCAGCT
>ERZ1023310.27-NODE-27-length-59941-cov-7.275423_pt1 | contig 59941 bp, 72 predicted proteins | sample MGYA00380476_ERZ1023310 | MGnify/ENA primary metagenome ERZ1023310 (study PRJEB33173, sample SAMEA4830346) | metagenome | study: EMG produced TPA metagenomics assembly of the PRJEB25223 data set... | reverse complement strand
ACAGGCGATGATGCCATTGCCCTAGCATTTCTAAGTTATCTATGCGATAAGGAACACCCTAGCGGGGCGTTTTGCCCGTGGGCTAAATTTCTAAGTTATCTATGCGATAAGGAACCATTAACAGGCGATGATGCCATTGCCCTAGCATTTCTAAGTTATCTATGCGATAAGGAACTAAGAATAGCCAAAATATAAGGCGATAAAAATTTTCTAAGTTATCTATGCGATAAGGAACCCTTACTTGTAACATGGGGTCTTGACGTCTGATTTCTAAGTTATCTATGCGATAAGGAACGTTACAAGTTATAGCCACTTTAATATTTATGTTTTCTAAGTTATCTATGCGATAAGGAACTTGGGCTTGGCTGTGGGCTTGGCTGTGGTTGTGTTTCTAAGTTATCTATGCGATAAGGAACTTGCCTTTCGGTTCAACGCAAACATATGTTTTTTTCTAAGTTATCTATGCGATAAGGAACGCATTGGGTCAGTGCGTCTGATGTCGTAATCATTTCTAAGTTATCTATGCGATAAGGAACAGAATCTGCCGCTAATTATAATTGTCAGATTATTTTCTAAGTTATCTATGCGATAAGGAACTAGAATTATACAACATAAAACCCATTTATATCAAGGCGTAGAACCAATTTTTAGGCATTTACCCAATGGTTTTTAAACCCCACCACAATAAACCAATCACACACTCTGCAATAAATGGGATAATTCAAAACGATGTGGGATAAGTTAAGATAGACCAAATTGCAAGGGCGTTACACTGGGTGCAACAAGTTGAGTGGGACATAAATTTTGAGTTTTAGGGAAAGACAGGTAAAAACACCTGTCTTTTTTATTGCCTTATTTTAACACATAAACTGGCGGGCGGGTTTTTAGGTGCCAGCTGTCAGGGCGGACAAGGCGACTTCCATCAATCGTCTATCACCATCGCTTTGTAATTGTCCGTCAGGCGATACAGGCAAAAATGGACGAGCTGGTAGTGTTACCGATTTGACCCTTGCAAAGCCATTTGGGGTGGCAAAGACAAGATGAGATTTTTGCTTTGGTCGGATTGCGCCACCAAAATGATGAATACGAGCATAAATCATATTGGTGCCGACTTGTGCGGCATGACTGCTGGCACTGCTTGTAATGCTGTCTTTTAGCTCACCTGTGTCATTGAGCGTCTTGCCACGACCCATACTACGCACCCACGCCTGCCCACCAAAACTCTCGCTTTCAAAGTTATCACTGGTTAGGGTTTCTAATTCTTGAGCCAGACCTCGCATGATGACACGGCTATTGCTGGCATTGTTTAGCAGTTGCGATAGGCTTTTTTGGGCTTGGCTGTCGTCTAGGTTGATGATAAGCATTGGCAAAGTTTTCCTAAGTTTGGTATAATGTGGGTATTCTGCAACGAGTCCTGCGTGGGCGGGGGGAGTAACACACTTAGGTGTGCCAGTTCGGTTACGGTTCGAGTCCGTCAAAGTTGCAGAATTTTTTATTGGATTTTGGCAAATACATTGCCATCAATAGACCCTTTAATACTGTTTAAATCTTGATAAAACCCACTTATCACTTCCGCTCCATTCTCGGTCATTTGTACCGTCAGCTTAATCACTTGATCATCTGGCATTTTATAGACCAGCAATAAATTGTTGTTTTGGGTGTCCCAAAGCTCCCAATCTGGCTTGCCAAATTCACGCACAATCTTTTGTAGTGCCACTTCGTCCAATGCGTCATTGTGGGCGGTATGGCGTGTATTTTTGCGTCCTGTGATGACCTTATCACGAAAACCCACCACAGGCGATAGCTCGTCCAAATCAAGCCCTGCTTCATCTGCCAGTTTCTCAAAAGACTTTTGGGGTAATACACCCACCCCATAAGTGCGTCCTTGTACCTGCCCATTCTTTTGACTTTGACGAACCCACGCCATAAACCCCGCCACTCGCACATCAGATGCCATATCTTTGGCAATCTCTTGCAGAGCCTGTTTTTGCCCTAGGGCTTGGCGGGCTTTGTCATACCAAAGTTTATCAAACAAATGACTGGCAACAGGACTACCACCAAAGCCATTTTCGCCCAAAATCCGCTCATCATCACTTTGTTTAATGCCCACCTTTTCGGCTTGATTTGTTGTGATTGCCTTGACAGTACATCGGCAACCAAAACCATTTGGCGGGTACGAATGAGACCAAAATGGGTCGTCATGGCGATAGACCGATCCGTGCCTTGCCGAGTGGCTGGGGCGAGTGCGACCGTCCAAAATGGCTGAGTATTGCCAATAAGGGTGGGTATCTACCGCTTCTTTCATTCGCTCATATTTGGCAGTCATCACAGCCGTTCGGCGGCTGGTGTGGTAAATGGTTCTAAGACGGCGATTTGAGCCTAATTTGACTTGTTCAAGCTGACCTGTTTTAGGATTTCTTGCAAGCGTTTCGCCCCACCACCCTTGCTGTATCAAATAGGGCTTGATGGTGTTTTCAAAGCCTTTATAGCCTGTGCCATCTGCCATTGCCTGCTCAATGGCTTTTTTGGTGGTGGACAGCATATCAAGAGCGGTCATTTTGGCTACTGTGAAACTTCGTGCGTGAGCAAGGGCGTGCGTGTCTTGCCAATCCCAACCGATGTGTAAGCCTTTGGATTTTAAATGTTCAATGGCTCTCTCAGGTGGCATATCAAATAAGGCTTTTAGCTCTTTATTTGTGAGTTTATCAATACTACTCATCTTAATTTATCCCCATTTCTTCTTGGGTGTGTAGGCGTGACAGCGTGTCGGCAATGAACAGCATTTGGGTTAGTTTGTCTTGTAGTTCGTCAATGTTCATTTTGGGATAAAGACTGGCTAATTTTTCCAAAAGAGCCGTTTCATTGTCCAAATTAACCGTATCCAAACTGGTAAAATCGGTGAGCATTTGCCCAATTTGAGTAGTCAAATCATCATCACTTGGCACGCCTATCGCCAATTTATCAGACAAATCGCCCTCTGGTGCGAAGGATTTTTCACTAAAATTGGGGGGTGGTTGATACGGTGTGTGTAGGCATTGGCTTGGCATTTAGGGTAAATTCATCTGCCGATAAATTATAAGCCCGCTCATAATAGCTTTGATTAAAAGACACGCCAAGTGCGGTCAAAATTTGGTCTCGCTCCGCTAGGGTTTTGTCGCCCACTTCGTCTTCATACAGGACAAATTTGGGTGGATTCACATTGTGAAAATTCAGCTCACAAATCCACGCCAAAAGCGTATTAAAACAGCTCTCTACCACACGGCAATCATTATCACGAATGTCTTTTGTTACGGTAAGTCCTGCCATTGCACTGGCGTGGCTTGTGTCTTTTTCGGTGGTTTGGTCTTGCCCAAGTAAGGCGATGTTAATCTCGCTGCGGCAATAGCGAATAAAATCATCAAACACCTGCGATGAGCCTGTTTTGCCTGTGGCTTCTTTGATTTCCACGCTGCTGTCGTTGGGGATTGTTGCCACCGCATTGCCCATCAGCTCTTCTAGGGCATCAAGGAGTTTATTGGTATCATCATCGGTGTTGGAGCGTGGCTCGTGTCCAATAATCCAAGGGCTGCCAAACTTTTCGGCAAATTCTGCCCAAAACTTTAAACCGCCACGCTTAAAGACGGTCGCCCAATACACGCAAGACAGCTCGGCTGTGCCATAAGGATTGGTAAAACTGGCGTTGTTGGTCGGGCAAAGGATTTTAAAGGGTGGTGGCGTGGTCTTGGTAATACCGTCAATCAGCAAAAGCTCGCCATTGGCGTCAAAGCCTGCCCATTCTTGGGGGATTGCAATGAGTTTGACAGGTATCCAAACACCATTTTTAAACTGCCAAATCACTTCAAGGGGCTGATAGCCATACAGCACCGCCTCTAAAATCTGCCCAATCAGCCCATAAATATCTAGGCTGTCAAAGATTTGGTCTATGACGGCTTGCTGTTTGTCGGACAAATCACTATCAAGGCGGTAATTTAAGCCAGCTACGCTTGCCTTACGACGGCGTACTGCCCCTGCCACAATGGGGTCAATGAGTAATTCACGATACGCAGACAGGCTAGATTTGCCCAATCGTCTTAGGATAATGTCAGGGTTTGGTAGGATTTGACTAAATCCATATAACCCAAAATAACGGTGGGTGGTGGAAATTTGGCTTGTCAGTTCTTTCTTGTCCAGTTTTGGGGCTTGGGTGGGGTTTGTCATTTAAAATCCTTGGGTGAGTTTGCTTTTCTTTTTAGGGTTTCGGCTAGATACTCGCACTGTGCCTGCATCATTGCTTGCTCCATATAGAGCCAAAAATAACGCCCAAGCACGGTCGGCGTGTCCGCTGTTGTCGCTCTCAGCAATAAATCTTGGTGTGCCTGTAGGGGAAGTCACTTTTTTAAGTTTGTGCAAATCGGCTCTAAGGGCAGTATCGCCCATTGGAATACGCACTTGTTTGTCTTCAAAGGCTTGTTTGCCTGTGGTGGCTAAGACTAGCTTGGTGGAAGTGCTAAAAATCACACCTTCTACACGGCTTGACCCATAGCGAAACTTGGCATCTTCCACGGGTTTTTCGCCAAGCCCTGTCTGGTCAATACAGCATTTGACGACACGGTAATTGTCAAATACTTCATCAAGCAGTGCGTCCTGCTCGGCAAAGCTAATGCGTTGTCTTGCAATGATTTGCCTTGTCCAAAATACATCGCCCACTTGCTCAATCACCCAAATCACAAATAAGTCATTGCGAATACCAATATCCACCCCGACAAAGCAAGCCCCGCCTGTGTAGTTATCCATATCGCCAGCATTGGGGTGTTCTACGCTGTCAATCAAGTCATAAGACAGCCAAGCGGACGCTTCGTCCAACCATTTAAGCTCGTATTCTTGTTGCCAAGCGTCATCATCATTTAAACCTTCTTTTAGTTCATCAATGTCTCGTGGTAAGCCGTCCGCCACAGCGGTGTAAATGTCAGCGGTATGGCGAGACCACGCCTTGTTATTTAAATCGGTCATCAACTCATAAAATTTGTTGCCCTTGCCGTTTGGAGTGGAGACTACACGCAGTTTAAACCCTGCACTAATGACAGGAAACAGGGCTTTCCAGATGGTGCGACTGTCAGCGTGAAAGGCAAATTCGTCCAAAAAGACATTGGCACTAAAACCACGAGCAGTGTCAGGATTGGCGGGTAAGGCGGTGATTTTACTACCACCTGCTAAGATGACTTCAAGGGCGTTGGTGGTGTTATCAAATGGCACTTCTAGGACTTCACACGCCATACCAAAGGCTTCAAGGTGTTTTTTGACCCCCTCGTTCATTGCTTCTTTGGCTTGGCGTTCACCACGAGACAAAATCACCCAACGAGCCTTTTGTCCTTTGCTTTCTTTGTCCAAGCAATCCAGTACGATTTCAAGCGTGGTGGTAAAAGTTTTCCCTGTTTGGCGTGCAAACATACCCACCTTAAAACGGCTTGTGTCATTGAGCCATTTTTGCTGGTAGGGATATAGGACAATCGCAGGGTCTTTGTTTGTGGACTTTGTCATTTTGTTTCACCAAACTTTTAACCAATCAGCCCATACACTTCGGTGCGAATGCGTTTTAGGGTGTGTTCGTCAAGTGTGCCTTGTTTGCTTTGGGCTTCTAATTTTTCAAAAGCTTTGTCCATTTTGTCTTTGAGTTCGGACTGGAATTTTTTAAGACGAGTGCTGGCTGAGGTGAGACTGGCAATATTTTTGGAAGCCTTAGCAATCATATTAAATCGTTCAACTGCACTCAAATCAGCAATGTCGCCAATCTCAATCATCGCCTCAAATAGCTCTGTTTGAACCATTGCCACCAACGCTTCTGAACGAGTGTCGCCCTCATCACTTGCCCCTTCTGCAATTAGCCGTGCCGCCTCGGTGCTTGCCTTGATACTGGCAAAGCGTTTTTGCACCTTTGAGCCGTAGCGATGGACGGCACTTCGGCTGATTTCAAAGCCTTGTGATTTTAGCCATTCGGCAAGCTCGGTATAGTTACCGAAACCATTGTCGGCAAGTTTGCGTTCTAATTCGTGGCGGACGGACTCTGGCAACTTCTCAATACTACTTCTTTGTGCCATAACACCCCCTAAGCCTGCCAATATTTATCAATTCGTCCAATACCCAGCGGACAATCGATGGTGTACTCGGCAATGTCCACGCCTTGATAAGTGATGTCGGCATACCATACGCCGTTAGGTTGTTTGGTGAGTTTGATAAAATTGGCATCTGCCAAGTATTCAAGTTGCTGACGAAGTTCTAAGGCGGTAATGTCCGCATAAATCCCGTGCATCACATCCAGCAAAAAAATCTCGCTGGTGGTGTACGGGCGAGCCTTGTGCAGGGTATTGATGATATGCCAACGCATACCCTCACGGCGTGCTTTTTCGTTCATTGTCTTTGGCTCTCCATTTTATATAGGTCGGTCAAGGTCTTTTGAATGCTGTCCATTTTGGCTTCTAGGACGGCTTGGTTGCGGATATAATCTTCTCGTAGGACAAATTTTTCAGGTAAGACGGCTTTTTGTTCAGCAAATAAGGTCTCCAAATTCTCAACCTTGTCTGACAATTTATCTTGGGCTTTTTGGCGTTCGTCTTGCTGGGCTTGAAACTGGGCAAGGAGCATTTTGCCAAAGCCCCAACATACCCCCAAAAATGACAATAAAAAGCCAACGAGTTGCCAAAAATCAATGTTAATAAAAGTCTTATCCACTCATACACTCCTTGCTTTACCAGTTTCAAACTCGCTTTGGCACGCCACGCACCGCTGACAGCCTGTTACCTTTTGTTGTCTGATGAGCGGAATAGGTTCATCACAGTCCACACAATGGGTGCGGGTGGGTAGACTTGTCTTTTGGGTGGCAATGCGGATTTGCTGCTGCAAAATCAGCTCGCTTTGGTATTGGGCTTTGTCTATTGTGTCGCTCATAGGCTCTCTCCTTTGGTGGGTGGGACGCTACCGCCCTGTGCAATCAGACAACGAGCGACTGCATAACCGCCAACCGAGCCTAAATACACAAGCCATAATTGCCAATCGGTTGTATTTAATCGCACAAACTGAACGGTGGCGACAAGGCTTGCCACATTTGCCCAAAGGCGAGTGTGCGACAGTCGTCCTGTTTTTGGGTTTGTGATAAGGTCAAGAATTTTCATTGTCAAACTTATGCTAAAATTTGGGGGATATTATGCCAAGATGAGTGTGATAAGTCCTTTAAAGCGTTTTAAAAATTGCTTGGGTGGATGGTTTGATGACAATAAAAAAAGACTTGCCAAAAACAAGTCTTATTGGTATGATATGGACAGAGCTACTAGATAGCCAAACAAAACCCCAGTTTAATGACTGGGGTTTTGTTTTATAAACATAAAATATTTTTGATAATTGTGATTACATCAGCGATGATTATTAACTTGTGTAAACCATAAGCAAAACACAAAATGACAGAAAATGCTAAAATCCAATATAGGGCAGTTTGCCTATCAATCAAAGTGTTGATACGCTTTTGATCTGTTTTCCATCGGTCAGAAAGTTCTTTTGGTAGCTGGGTATCCGTGTAAATTTTGACATCTTCTTTGATGTAGTCTAACACTGCCTTTTGGGTTAATAAGCCCAGAAAACACATGGTGCAGTATAGTATTAAGGCTGTGTAAACAAGCCAATTATCTGCAGACTTTAAAGCGGTAGGAATTGCAGTCAAGAATGGCAATCCTAGAAATTGTGGCAAAATCTTACCGATCGTATCGTTAATTCTGGCAACAAACTTTTCATTAGTCTCACTAAGTTTTTCAAGCAGTTTTTTGTAGCTAAAATTGGAAATGTACAAAGCATATTGTGCTTCCACTGACTTATAAACATCTGTGATTTTAGCAAGTACATCCAATAAGTGAGCATCATGCGAAAAAGTATCTGTTAATACAAATGCTAAAATAGACTTTTTCTCATCGTGATGAGATTTAGTAGCATCCGCATCTTCGCTAAGCCAACCAATAAATGAGCTGATAATTTCTTTTTGTTCCAAGGTGAGTTGGGATATAAAAGCACTAAAATCAGTTGCCTTATCCCTAATATCAATGGATAATTCAAAAATATTTTGACTAAAAAATATAAGTTGCTTACTAGATTGATTGGTATAGGAATCCATCTCTGTTAGATGATGAATTAGTTTTTTGATAGCCTGATAGTTTTCAAGTTTTGAGAAGATACCATCATCAGTAGAAGCAATATCATCAGATTTAATGTAATAGTTAGAGCTTCCAACAACATCATCTAATATATGAGCCATATCCCCTAATACAAAAGCATCGAAATCCTCAAAAACACGCCCAAAAGCTGGCTTGGGAGGTTGTATTTGCAAGTTGATGGTGTTGCCCACTTTGGGGCTTTCACATAAGATAGTAAGTCCTGTTTTTTCGTATTCCGCATCTAGTGCCACAAGCAACCCAAGCTCATCTTCAGTACTAACACAATAGGTTGCCCTATCCGAATGCGTCCATTCGGATTTGCGATAGATGTGGATGAGGTCGGCAAATGTTGTCATTCTGAGCTAAAAGCTTTAAGTAGTTCATCAGTTGGATTATTGATGATTATTTTACCATCATCATGGGTAATTTCGCCATTGGTTATTGCTTGATTGTTAAAAGAAAATTGCCAATCTTTTGTCTTGGCGGTGTAGGTGGATAATTTTTTAATCATTCGACCATCAGGAATGAAACCGTCAGAAATGCCTGTATCTATATCACTAAGCACATCAATTAGTAGTTGTGGTTCATCTGGGTGCAGATGATTGGCAAAGCTTTGTGTATTAAATTCGGTCTTGCTGTCTATCAAATCTTTTAGATAGGTTTGGGCTTTTTCTTTAAAAGATTGCCTCTCATCAAAATTCATCTCCTGCGATTCAATGAATTTATCAATTAAGGCAAGCAATTTGATGGTCTCTGTCTTGGCAATAACTGTATCATCACAACCCAAAAAATGCTTAAAGTACCCAGAAATTTTTGCCTGTTTGCCTTTTAGAAAGCTAATATACCGCTCTTCGTTGGCTTGCCATTTATCAATATTGATACGACCAGCATACTTTAATCGTTCTAAGTCCAATGATTCAGTCTTTGCAAATTGCCAATCTTTTGCACTAAAAGTAGTGTGGTCGGTCAGAACAGTAATCAAAATAAAATTGGCATCGTTTTCAGTGTATTCACAAATAAAAACTTTGCCACCTGTGGCAAGTGGTTCTTTGTCTGCTTCATCTTTTAAGATATTCATCATTCTCTTGCTGAGACGATAAAAATCCTCATCGGAAAGATAGTCAGTCACTAGGGTTGGCATTTTATAAACATCGGTATCAGCCCCAAAATGACCAAAGCCTTTACCTGCTTGTTTGGCGTATTTTTCGGTTAGTAGTGCTAAAAATTCTATATGATTATCATCAGGTGTTAAGGCTGATGGATTTAAGGTGATACTACCTTTTTCTTGCTGTTCTTTTTCAAAAATATGATAGATAATGTTTTGTATGGTTATCATGAAAACCCCCCCCCTTATTTTTGTAAATCCTTGATGATGGCTTGTTGGATTTCGTCCTTTGCCATCTCATCATAAATATCAGATGATAATACACCTTGCACACGGTACTGATGTGGGGTTAATTGCACCAAATCATCAAAAGTTTTGGCGGTTGTGTGGGTTTGTAGAACCTGCAATGCCTTATCTCTGGTGGTGGTTACAGAGATTGGTGTACCTACTGGTTCATTGGCTGGCTTGTCTGTACTATATGCCTTTAAATGAGAAATGATGGTAACCTTGTCTGCATTGGTATGCATAAATGTCTTATATACACCGTAAATAATCGCCCTGTTCTGGGCGTATGTAATATTTCTTGGCAAATCAGTTGGCACAACTACACTGTATAATTCAATTTTTAATGGGTCTGCTGGATCAATCTTATGATCAGTATAGTCATTAAAGGCTTCTTGCATATCCGCAAAGTTCTTAAAAATAACCACACCCTTATCGTTAAAACTATGTGGCACATCACCAATCAATGCCTGTTGCATTTTGGTGAGCTCATCATTGGTGCTTGCCATTGGTTTTGACTCAGCAGCAGGCGTGGCGGTTTCTACGCTTGGGGCGACAGGCTCTTTGGTGGTGTCGGTGCTAGGTTCACCACAGGCGATGAGTAGCAAAGGCAAGCATAAGGGGATAAATCTTTTCATATTATAAATCCTGATTGGCTGAGTTGTTTTTGGTGATAAGCAGATATTGACGGTATCTTAGAATGTCATCTAGGCATTCACGGTCTTTTTTGAGTTTTTCTATTTTTGGCTCAATGTCGTGTTTGATGGCATTGCCCATTGTGGATACCCAAGCCATAAGACAAAGTATCGCCAAGCCCATTCCCCATAGGCTATCCTTGCCAAAAACCCATTGATAAACATCAAAGTAAAACAAGCCAGCGTACATCAAGGTAACCGCAACTGTGGACAAAACAAGCTGAAGCCCTTTTCGTTGAAGGGCGATGATTTCATCTTGCATTTGTGCCTGTATCTGTAAAATCTCATCATCGCTACAATGCCCAAACATTTGCCAAACGCTCTCGCCTGTGGTATTTACGCTGACATTTGCTGTTCCTGCTTGAACCAATTGTCCTATATTGCCGTAAAATTCATTTTTCACAACACATACTCCATACAACCCTATGGCATAGCAATGTCGCCAAGCGTAACTGTGCCTTGCGGATTGTTAATTTGTTGTCCAACTGAACCGTGAATGGTGTTTTGGAAGGTGGTGGCGGGTGTGTCTTTTGTCTGTTCTGTTTGAATGCCCAGTCCTTGCAACACGAACGCTTGTACGCTTGGGCTGGCGGAGCGAAATGCACTTAATAACTTGCTGTCCAGTTCGTTTACGCTGTTTTGGGTGCGTTGCCCTGTTACAATATAAGTAATGTCTGCTCCAATCTTGGCAATCTCCGCCAAATAATCTGCATCAGGCTTACGCTCGGTGGTTTCGTAGTTCTGCTGTGAGCGTGGTGTAACCTTGCCAATGCCTGCAAATTGAGCTTGTGTAAATCCAAGCCTTTCCCTTTCTTCTCTGACTCTGTCTTTCATACGAAAAAAAATTCCAAAAAACTATTGAATACGAACAAATATTCGTATAAAATAGGCGACATAAACGAAATTTAATCAATATTGTTTAAATATTGTTAGTTTTGTAATTCTATCACAAAACATTCGGAGTAGATATGCCAAACGCCCAAAAAGTGAAAGAAAGTTTCAAAAAGCGTGGCGAAACCATCAAATCTTGGTGCGAAGCTCGTGAGTATGACCCAACCTATGTCAGCCGTATTTTGAATGGTTCAATCCAAGCCAATTATGGCAAAGCTCACAAAATTGCTGTTGAGCTTGGTTTAAAGCAGGAGAATTCTGATGAGCGGTAAAGGCACTCGTATTCTGCAAGTTTTTAAGGCACTGCATAACCACCCCTTGATTGGGATTAGCAATAAAGAAATTGCCGAAAACTTGGAATTATCCCCCACCCAAGTTAGCCGAGATTTGGCGGATTTAATCAGTGAAGGCTTGGTGCAAAAACTGGACAATGGCAATTATGCCTACTCTATCCGCACCCTGCAAATCGCTGAAAATTATCGCAAACAGCACGAACGACTCAAGGCGAGAATGGACGAAATCCAACGCAATGTCGGTATCGGCTATTAGGCAAAAATCCCGATGTCGGGATTTATGGACAAAAGTGCCGATGTCGGCACATTTGAAAATTAACCACAGCAAAAGGTAGTAAAAAAATGAGTGAAGCCACAAGCGTAGAAGTCATCACCGCTGATGTCATCAACCAACAAGCCCTGCACAGTATGCAGGTAATGGAACAGTGGGGTAATGGTGAGGTGTATAACGAAGCCACTTGGATTGAACGAGGTCGCCAAGCGGTTGTCAAAACCTTAGAAGGTATGTTTGAACTTGGCAAGGCGTTGATTGTGTTAAAAGAGCATACCGAACACGGTCGTTTTCGTGAAATTGTAGAGGCTGAGTTTGGCATTAAAGGCTCTGAAACTGCAAGGCTTATTAGAGCAACCCAACGCTTTGCAACCCCACAAATGCAAAAAGCCCAGCCTAAGCTGATTGGGCTTGGTAAATCCAAACTCTTGGAGCTTTTGGTAGAAGATGACGACACCCTAGTGGAGCTTGCCGAAGGGGGTGATATTAACGGTAATACGCTGGACGATGTGGACAGAATGACCATCAAAGAGCTACGCCTAGCCCTCCGTGAAGCTCGTGAGGACAGCAAAGCCAAAGACAAGGTGATGAGCGAGAAAAATGCCAAGATTGACGAGCTGGCTGAAAAACTTGCCAAAAATAAAAACAAACAGCCAAAGCCTGCTGATGTTGCACGAGAATTGTCCGCACAACTGGCAAGCTGTGAGGTGTCGGTTCGCTCTGAGATTAGTAAATTAAAAGACATCTTTGACGGTCTTGTGGCTCATAAAGAAGCTCATAACATAGACCACTCTGCCAAGATGGTGGGAGTTATCAATCAGCTTATCCTAGACTGTGAAATCCTGCGTGGGCAATACCTGCTACCAACAGACGCACCAACAGGTGAAGTCCCTGTTTGGCTAACCGATGACGATGATGTCCAAACACAGAACAAGCAAGATGTGCCTTTGCCATTTGATTATGAAGATGATGAAGTTTAATCATTGGCACAACAATCATAAGGGTCAAAACAATGGCAACCGACAATACAGTCCCAAACCCAGCTTTGGTAGAACGCCTAAGCGAAATCGCCAAAACCGCCCAAAATCTAGGGCGTGGCGAAAAGTCACGCTACCTACAAACCAAAGCCGATGAACTGGGTATGAGTGTTTCTACCTTGTATCGCAAGCTAGAAAGCGTAGCGGTGAAGCCCACTCGCAAAGCAAGAAGTGACAAAGGCGAGATGACCTTGACCCTTGACGATGCCAAGCTGATTAGTAGCGTGATGATGGAAGGTATGCGAAAAAATGGCAAACGCATTATGACGGTGGAGCGAGCGGTAACGATGCTTCGTGCCAACGGTATGATACAGGCGTGCCACACAGACGGCACGGCGTTGTCGGTAGGGGCGATTGTGCGTGGGCTAAAAGCCTATCATCTGCACCCTGACCAACTGTTAGAGCCTGCCCCTGTGGTGTCCATGAAGTCTTTGCACCCCAATCATCTGTGGCAAATTGACCCCAGTCTGTGCATTTTGTACTACCTGCCACGAGCAGGTAAAGATACAGGACTGCGTGTCGCAAGCCACGATGAATTTTATAAAAATAAGCCCGCCAATGTCGTCAAAATCATCAATGACCGTGTGTGGCGATACACAGGTACAGACCATACCAGTGGGGCGGTATATTGTCATTACTACTTTGGTGGGGAGACTTCGGCAAATTTGTGCGACTTTTTTATCCGTATGATGTCGCCAAAAGCTGACATCGGCAAAGACCCTATCCGTGGCGTACCAAAGATGGTCATGCTAGACCCCGGCTCTGCCAACACCAGCTCCGCTTTTAAGACCTTATGCCAAGCCCTAGATGTGGTGGTGCAAATCAACAAGCCCAACAACCCACGAGCCAAAGGGCAAGTGGAAAAAGCCAACGACATTGTAGAGACGCATTTTGAGAGTGGCTTAAAGTTTGTACAAGTGAATGACATTGACACCCTAAATGCCTTGTGTGATAAGTGGCTTCGTTATTTCAACAGCCAAGCCATTCACTCACGGCACGGTATGACCCGCTATAAAGCGTGGCAAAAGATAAAGTCGGACGAGCTTATCATCGTCCCACCTGCCGACTACTGCAAATCGCTTGCCCTGTCTGTGCCAAAAGAAGCCAAAGTCACCCCAGAGCTTGAAATTCGCTACAAGGGCAAGGTGTACGATGTCTCAGCATTGCCTGTACTTGTCGGACAAAAGGTGCTGGTTGCCCAAAATCCGTGGGAAGTGGACGGTGCTAGGGTCTGCGTACCGACAGCAGATGGTGTTAGCGATAATTGGGTGGCTGTGCCAGAAGTACTATTTGACGAGATGGGCTTTCGTGAAAATGCCATCATCGTGGGTCAAGGCTATAAGGCTCACAATGACACCAAAGCCCAAACCCACGCCAAAGAATTGCAAAAAATCGCTATGGGGACAGATACGCTTGAACAAGCCGAAGTCAAACGCAAAGCCAAGGCTTTACCGTTTGATGGCAAACTTGACCCCTATAAGCACAACGATACGGTACTGGACAATGATAACACGCTGTATCTACCCAAAAAAGGCACACAAAGCGTGGAACAAAGCCGTTATGAGCAAGCGATTGCTGAGCCTGTCCTATCCAAAGTGGACATCGCCAAGCAACTAAAACCACGCTTAGAAGCACTTGGGGCGGATTGGAGCTTGGCGGTCAAGGTATTACAAGAACGCTATCCAAGCGGTATTGTGCAAAGTGGTCTTGATGAAGTGTTTAATGAGCTGATGGATGAGTCCACTTTTAAACAGATTTTAAAAATTGCGTAAAGGATAAGCTAATGAAAACCGCCTTTAACGAGCTTGGAAAATCTTATCAGACCGTGGCAAATGAGATGGGCATCAGCAAAACTGCTCTTGTCAATGCTGTGGTTCACGGTGTTTTCCCAAGTAAAAATACCAAAGCATTTAAGGCAAATCTTGCCAACCATTTTATTAAAAATGGGATCAGCGTGCCAAGCATTTTGACCCAGACCGAAAACCCCAAAACCCCCATAAGTCAAGATAAGGACGAGCTTATGCTACTGAGAAAATCCACCCTAAACCCACAAACTCGCCGTCATTTTGGGCTTACCAAAGACCCCTTTGATGACGAAATCCGCTCATCGGACGACATTTTTAAGTCCGATGATGTCCGCTATATCCGTGAACGCCTGTATGATGTGGCAAGTAATGGCGGATTTGTGGCTGTCATTGGCGAGAGTGGTGCGGGCAAATCTACCTTGCGTGAAGATTTGCACGACCGACTTTTTAAGGACAGTAAACCTGTCATCATCATTGAGCCGTATGTGCTGGCAATGGAAGACAATGACATCAAGGGTAAAACCTTAAAATCGGTACATATTGCCGAAAGTATCTTGGAGGCGGTTGCCCCAAGTGAAAAACCCAAAAGAAGCCCAGAAGCTCGCTTTCGTCAAATCCATAAGGCTCTGACCGAAAGCCACAAGGCGGGCAATCGCCACTTGATTGTCATTGAGGAGGCTCACGGCTTGCCCATTCCTACCTTAAAGCACTTAAAACGCTTTTATGAATTAAAAGCAGGATTTGACCGCTTACTTGGGATTGTGCTGATTGGACAAACTGAGCTTGCTACCAAACTGGCTGAAAACAACCCTACGGTGCGTGAAGTGGTGCAACGCTGTGAGATTGCCACCTTAGAACCTTTGACGGACGGCAAATTAGCAGGTTATTTAAAGCACAAATTTGAGCGAGCAGGTGGCAACATTAGCCAAATCCTAGACCAATCCGCCCTTGATGCCATTAGCGAACGCCTAACCGTCAAGTCTCGCACCAAAGCTGGCATGCACGAGCATAGCCTGCTCTACCCTTTGGCGGTGAATAACCTTGTCGCCCACGCTATGAATGAAACCGTTTATTTGGGTTTTGACAAGGTAGACAGTGATATTATCAAAAGTATCTAAACTTGGGTTTAATATAAGGAAAAAGCCATGAATAAGCATTCCAAAAACACACACATCACCCCTGAGAAACTTGCCAACCCCTTAACGGTTGGTGAGTGGTTAATCTTACAAGGCAAACGCCAAGAGCTAGATGGTATGCGTTTTGAATTATCACAAATCAAGCTCCGCCAAAACCGTCAAGCAGGTTGGATTATCCTGCTGCTTATCTGCGTGATGGTGCTAATGATTGCCGTGCTGTTTGTATTGACAGTCTAGGAGCAACTTATGCCAATGATTTTGCACATTGATGACAACACCGATGCCAAAAACTCGCTGGGTATGCTAATGCTAGATGAAGCCTTGCAAATCCTAATCAAAAATGGCGAGCTTGACAAAGAAAAACTGGCAACGGCGATTATGACCGCCAAAGACGATTTATTCAAACTCAACCAAGACAATGACGACCACTTGCTAAAAATGCGACTGTTTATGACCGCTCACACTTTGCAATGTCGTTATCTTGAATTAACTTAACCCCAGAAACGGAGTAATTTATGACCGAACAAACCCTAATCCCCGAAGGCTACCGCCTAAACGACAAGGGACACCTTATCCCCCTTGATAAAATCAAGGAAATTGACAAGCTAAGAGACGAAACTGTCATCAATCTTGTGGGGCAAGCCCTAAGCCTACAAATTCAAATGCGGGCGGTAAAAGAGCAGTTTTTTGCTGAATTTCACAACTTCGTGGAACTCTCCGCCCAAGAATACGATACTCATATTGGCGGTAAAAAAGGCAATGTTAGCTTGATGAGCTTTGATGGCAAATACAAAGTGCAAATCGCTATCCAAGATAATTTGGTCTTTGATGAACGCTTGCAGGTTGCCAAATCACTCATTGACGAATGTTTGACCGAATGGACAAAAGACAGTAACGACAACATCAAAGCCATCATTGACAATGCTTTTGCTGTTGATAAAGAAGGTAAAATCAATATCCGCCGTGTGCTGTCTTTGCGTAGTCTTAACATCGTTGATGACAAATGGCAAAAAGCAATGACCGCCATCAGTGATGCCACCCAAATCATTTCATCAAAAGAATATATGCGGTTCTATGAGCGAGATGAATACGGTAAATATCAGCAAATTAGCCTTGATTTTGCCAATCTTTAACCCCCTAAATCAAAACAATGGCAAGAGTTGGTCGCCTTGTCATTGTCCCAACAGACCATTTTTTAAAAGGTAAATTGTTATGAATAAAATATATGAACTCATCTATGCAGGTGAGGATATGGATTATTCGGTTGCCCTTTCATCTGACAAAAGCAAACTTGAAGCACTGATTGAAAGAGCCAAACAAATAGAGAATGAGTACAGCCAATTATGTGATAACTTTGACGAGTCTGTTGAAGATTGGCAAGTGCCAAAAGATTATCCCTTGTATCTCATTGAAGGCTTTGACCCTATTGACTGGTCAATGTTTGATGGGTTTTCGGAAGACTATGCTCAATACTTTAAAATTGTAGAGCGTAACTTACTGTAATCAAACCAACAATGGCAAGAGTTGGTCGCCTTATCATTGTCCCAACAGACCATTTTTTAAAAGGCAAACATTATGTCTAAGAAAATCAAAATCAAACCAGAAATTGTTGCTCAAATTGCTGAGCAATCAGGCTATACCCAAACAACCACAAAGGCAATTCTTGACACGACACTTTCAGTAATTACAAGTGCATTGGCAGAGGGTTATGATGTGTCATTTAAGGATTTTGGTGTATTTAAGGTTAAGCATTGCAAGGAGCGTAAAGGGCGTAACCCCCAAACAGGCGAAAAAATCCAAGTGCCAGCCAAAAAAGTGCCGAGCTTTAAGGCAGGTAAAGGGCTAAAAGAAGCCGTCAATTAACCCCACCAAGTCCAAATGATAAGCAGGGGCAAGCCTTGCTTATCATTACCCATTAAGGAAAATCAAAATGAGTCAACACAAAACCAAACGAACTGCATTAAATAAGCCCAAACTTATTCAGCTGATTCACATTGGCAAAAGTAAACTGTGCCTTGATGACGACACTTACCGCTCGCTCCTTGTGGCGATGACTGGCAAAGACAGCACCAAAGCGATGAATATCTATGAATTAAACAAGGTATTGGCAAGGTTAAAACAACTTGGATTTGTGGTAACGCATAAGAAAAAAGACCCAAAGCCCATAGACGATAAGGCAAGTCTTGACATAGAACAACAAATCAAACTTATCCGCCATCTGTGGCTGGATTTACACGCATTGGGAGCGGTTAGAAATGAGAGTGAGCAAGCACTGGCAAGCTATATCCAAAATCAAGCCAAAACCGCCATAGATGATTTGGATGGTGAGCAAGCCAGCAACATCATAGAACGCCTAAAAAACTGGCGTAAACGGGTAGAAAAACCAAACCAAACCAACACTTAACCAAAGGAAGCCAAAATGAGCAAATCCCGCCAACACGAATTTAGTCAAGCCCTATATGACATCATTTATCACGCCCTGCTCGGTCAAGGCGTGGATAAGACACAGGCGACCGCCATTGCCGAAGAAAGTACCGACACCGTGCTTGACGAATTTGGCGGTGAGAATTTGTACATTCCAAAAAACATCTCTGGTAAAGCCGCCCGCCGTAACCGCCAAATTTACGATGAATTTACAGGCGACAATCACGAAGTCCTTGCCAAAAAGTATGGCGTAACCTTGCAACGCATTTACGCCATCATCAAAGAACAACGCCAATTTGAGTTTAATACCCGCCAATTCTCCTTGTGGGACGATTGATGTTATCCAAACGCCCCACAACAGGCGGTCAAAAATGGTCAAAACCGCTTTTAATGCCCTTATCCCACCAAATCCCCATATTTGCCTATATACCGCCCCAAAACCCCCAAAATAGCCCCTAAAATCGCCCATTTTCAAATCCTGGTAAAATCCTTAAATTTCCCGCCCATTTTCTTAAAACGCTTTAAAAGACCATAATAGTAAAATTTTGCATAATAACCCAAAATTACATTGGATTTTGTTATGCAAACCATACAACACGAAATCTTTATCGCTGGTACACGAGCCGACAACTCGGGCAAAGAAGTTACCATCACGCCCGATGACCTTAACGCCATTGCAAATGGCTACAATCCAAGCTTTCACGAAGCCCCCATCGTCATCGGACACCCAGACGACAACGCTCCTGCTTATGGCTGGGTCAAATCCCTATCCGCCAAAGGCGACAAACTGTATGCAGAATTTGGCGAAATGGACGAAGGCTTTGTGGGTCTTGTCAAATCAGGGCGTTACAAAAAACTCTCCGCCAGTTTCTACCCACCCAAACACCCAAGCAACCCTAAGCCTGATAACTGGTATTTACGCCATATTGGGTTTTTAGGAGCGTTGCCCCCTGCGGTCAAAGGCTTATCGCCTGTCAACTTTAATGATAATAGCGACGGCGTTGTCAGCTTTGGCGAGCTGTCCGAGAGTGAAAAACTTGTCTTTGATATTAAAAGTATCTTTGCCAGATTTTTTAATTTTAGTGAAAGCCAGCCACCTGTAAGCGAAGGCGACAACGCCAATCCAAGCGTAAGCACAGATGAGCCATCAAAAACTGACACCGATGGTGATAAATCCGATAACCCAAACCCAACCTCCAACAACCAAAGCGAGACTGCAATGAATGAATTAAATGACGCTGTGGCACGAGCAGAAAAAGCCGAAGCCGAACTTGCCAAATTTAAAGCCGAACAAGCCAAAAAAGAGCGAGATTTGGCAAATACCGTCAATGCCAATTTTGCTGAGAGCCTTGTCAAAGACGGCAAGATTAAGCCGTGCGACAAAGAACTTTTGACCCAAGTGCTAAACTTTGCCGAATTTCCAAACGACACCACCGCTGACTTTGGCGAAGGCGATGACAAAAAGCCATTGGCGGTCGCCCTTAAAGAATTTTTGGGCAACTTGCCAAAACAGCATTCGCACCTGACCGACAAAGTTACCAAAAGCGCGGTCAATTTTAGCGAAAATATGTCCCACCACGAGCGGGCCACTGCTTTGATGAAATCCGAAAACATCAGCTATGAAGAAGCTGCCCGCCGTACGGCTTAATTTTAAAATAATTTAGGAGCATATTATGAGTGCAACACATTTACAGCATTTGCGTGGCAAAGATGAGGTCTTAACCAATCTTGCTTTGGGTTATATGCAGTCCGCCTTTATTGGCGAGCAGATTATGCCTGTGGTTTATGCCGATAAAGAAGGCATTAAAGTGCCAGTTTTTGGCAAGGGTTCGCTGGTTGAATATGAAACCGAGCGAGCGGTTGGTGCAGCAAGCAACATCATCACGCTGGATAAAACCACCACAATGCCCGTAGTGCTAGAAGAACACGACTTAGCCGCAGGCGTGGATTATCGTAAACAGCACGAGAGTCAATTTGATGAACACGCCAAAGCCACACGCCGTGTCACCCAAGGCGTACAACTTCGCCAAGAAGCCGAAATCGCTCGCCTTATCCAAACAAAATCGGTCTATGCCAATGCCCACAGCAAAGATTTTGCGTCTGCTAAGTGGACAGCAGACGATGCTGATATTCAGACTATCATTGACGATGCCAAAGAGCAGGTGCGTAGTGCAACAGGCGTTACACCAAAAACACTGGTGCTAAGTGGGCAAGTTTACAGCCAAATCCGTCGTAGTGCTAAACTTCGCTCATTGATTAGTGATAGTGCGAATAAGCCGTTACTCAATGTCAGCACACTCAAAGAGCTGTTAGAGCTTGATGAAATTTTAATCGGTAATGCGGTATCAATTCCAGTGGGCAACAAGCAGACCAAGCCAATCTGGGGTAATTTTGCTAGTCTAATTGTCCGTCCAGACCAAGTGCTAAGTGGCAATGACGAGGGCGTGCCTGCGTTTGGCTATACTTTCCGCCGCCGTGGGTTGCCTGTCGTGGATAAATACGATGGCGAAGGCGGTAAGGTGCAATATGTGCGTTATACCGACATTCGCAAAGCTGCCGTCGTGGGCGGTGCGTGTGGGTTCTTGTTTGAAAATGTGATTTAAGGAGAATAACAATGGCTAATCCAACCAAATCAGCAATCATTGCTGTAACAATGCTGGCAATGAGCGGGCTTGTTGGCAATCGTTTTGTGTCCACCAAAGGCAGACAAGCCACAGCCGATGACCCTATTTTTGGGATTGTCCCTGTGGATGCCAAACAAGGCGAATCGGTGGCGGTAGAAATTTTGGGCGTAGGCATTGTGGAATCTGGCGGTGCGATTGAGCAAGGCGACAAAGTCGGCTCAGATGCCCAAGGCTGTGCTGTCAAATCCGAGACAGGGCAATTTATCGCCTTGTCATCGGCAAGCGGTGCAAACGAACCTGTCAAAGTCCTATTAAGATAAGGGGAAAACCAATGAAAAAAGTCCAAGTAAACACGCCTTTAATCCTTGAACAAAATGGTGAAATGGTACGCATTGAAACAGGTCAAATCATTGAACTAACTGACGATGTCTATGCCCAAGTGTCTGCTCATACCACGCTACTTGATGAAATGTCAGATGAGTCAGTCGATGAACCTGTATCCGAGCCAGTTTTTGAATCAGAGCCAGCACCAGAAATTCAAGATGAGCCAAGCCTTGACGAAGTCGCCCCACAAGCGGATGACACCGAAAGTGGTGAAGCTGTCAGCGATGAAGCAGTTACTAGCGACGCACCAACCAACAGCGAAACTGCCGAACCCAAAAAATCCACTCGCAAAAAGGCTTAACCAATGAACCACACCTCCCCCTATGTCAGCCGTGAAGATATGATTGCCTTGTGTAGCAAGGTAGAGCTTATCCAGCTTAGCCGTGATAACCTAGAAAACCATTATGATTATCAAGACATCGAGCCTGATTGGGCGGTGGTGGATAAAGCAATCAGCCATGCTTGCCAAGTGGCGGACGGCTATTTGGCGGGGCGTTATGCTCTGCCTTTGCAGTCTGTGCCAACGCTTTTAAATACTTGGTGTGGCGACATTGCTCGCTATTGGCTACATAAACGGAGGATTAACGCCAGCGAAATGCCAAAAACCTTGCAAACCGCCTATGACGATGCTTTAAAAATGTTAAATCTCGTCCAAAATGGCAAAATGCACCTATTTGCCACTGACCTAGCCAAAAACGAAAACGCCTTGCACAAAGAGCGTGGGGCGTACCGAGTGCGTTCCCGTGGCAAGAGTGATTGGAGTGGTTACTGATGACAGACAGCATTACTTTGGCGATTTTGGCAAGCGTGCGAGAAAAGCTCCGTCAGGATCTGCCAAGCATTGAAGTGGATTTATTTCCTGATAATCCTGCCACTTATCGCTTTATTCACGCTGTTGGGGCGGTATTGATTGGCTATCAGGGGTCGGATTATGAGATGACTGACGACACGCACGCCATTGTCCAAACTCGTAAATTAACCTTTTCACTCACAGTCTTTGGGCGTGGCGTACACCACGACAAAGGGGCGATTGCCTTGCTTGACAAGGTGCGAGCAGTCATCACAGGCTTTCGCCCTAAGCATTGCAATAAAATTCATCTGTTAAGCGAACGCTATCTACACCAAGACGGCGGTGCTTGGCAATATGAATTAAAAGTACGCTGTGAGACTCAAAGTGTAGAAGTCTGTCAGCCTGATAACCGTCCCAAAGTGGTGCAGGTGCATACAAGGCGACCCTTTGACCCCTTAAATTCAACCCTTAAAAAGAAAACCCCTTAAAAGGAGTATTTTATGTCTTTTCATCACGGCACAGAAACCCGTCGCATTGACGGTGGTTCTAGCCCTGTTTATACCGTCAATGGAGCGATTACCGCCATTGTTGGCACAGCCCCCATTGGCGATGTCAATGTTTTAACTCTTTGTCAAACCGCCAAAGATTTTGCCCAGTTTGGCGGTGATGAAGCCACCAAAGCAGGCTTTACCATTCCTGACGCTGCTCATATCTGGACACGCTACAAAGCAGGCATTGCTTATGTGGTCAATGTCTGTGACCCTGCTCGTCACAAAACTGTGGTTACTGACGAAGTCTTGACCGTAGATGTTAATACTTTGACCGCCAAAACCCGCAAATCTGCCATTCAACGAGGTTATACTGTCAAAGATGGTCAAACGGTGCTATCTGCCGACCGTTATGAAATCAACACTTTAACAGGCGAGATTACTTTTAAAGCTCGTCCGGCCGCCCCAACGATTAGCTACACCTACACCGACCCCACCAAAGTAACCGAAGCGGATATTCTAGGTGGATTTGTGGCAAGTACAGGCAAACGCACAGGGCTTGAGCTTTTGACCGAAGGCTTTGGTAAGTTTGGTGCGGATGCCAAAATCATCATCGTGCCAGAGTACGACAAGACCGCTACGGCAAGTGCAGCAATGATTACCATGGCTGGCAAATTAAATGGCATTACCTACTATAACGCCCCCAAGGGTACAACCCTATCTGCTGTCTTGCAGGGGCGTGGGGCAAATGGCACGATTAACTTTAATACATCATCTGACCGTGCCGAGCTGTGCTATCCTTATGTGGTGGGCATTTTGGGCATAGAACACCTTGCCACGCACTTAGCAGGTCTGCGTATGAAAGTGGATGTGGACAAAGGCTACTGGCATTCAAAGTCCAATCACGAATTACTTGGCGTAACCGCCCTAGAAATCCCTTTGACCGCTCGTATTGATGACCCACAGTCTGAGACCAACCGCCTAAACGAAAAAGGCATTACCACGGTCTTTAACAGCTATGGCACAGGCTTTCGAGCGTGGGGCAACCGCTTGGCGTGCTTTCCATCGGTCAGTCATATCAAAAACTTTGAAGTCGCTCAAAGGACAGGCGACATCATTGATGAGTCTATCCGTCAGTTTGAGTTGCAATATGTGGACAGACCGATTGATGATGCTCTGATTGATAGCCTTATCGAGGGTATTCGCACTTATTTGGGAACGCTTAAATCCATTGTGGGCTACTCGGTGTCATTGGATTATGAATACGACCTTGTGGACGCATTTAGCAAGGGGCAAGTGCCACTGGTCTATGATTACACACCAAAACTACCAGCCGAACGCATTAGCAATGCGTCTGTGATGACTCGCAAATACTTGGTCAATCTGACTGGTAAGAAATAAGGGGAAAAACCATGCAAATTAACGCCATTTTTAACGCCAACATTTATGTCAATGGCAATAGCCTACTGGGTCAAGCCAGTGAAATCAAGCTTCCTGATGTGGAAATTTCCCAAGATGAATACAAAGGGCTTGGGCTGGTCGGCACGATTAAACTACCATCAGGCGTAGAAGCACTAGAAGGCGAGATTACTTGGAACAGCTTTTATGAAAATGTCTTTGCCACTGTCTATCATCCATTTAAAGCGGTTCAGTTGATGGTGCGTGCTGATATTCAAAAGCACGACGCAAAAGGCTTGGCAAGTGAAGTACCGCTGGTTACTATCCTGACAGGCACATTCTCCAAAAACCCTTTGGGAAGCTACAAACCTAAAGAAAAAGCAGAATTTTCCAGCACTTTTCAAGCTCACGAAGTGCGTCAGCTCGTGGACGGCAAAGAAGTGTTTTATTTTAATGCCTTTAAAAATGAGTATCGTGTGAATGGCATGGATGTGCTGGCGAACTTTCGCCGTGTGGTTGGTGCTTAAAGGATTTTTCTTAAAACCCTTTAAAAGACCCAAAATCTTAAACTCTCTAAAATACGCTTATCGTTTGATAAGCGTATTTTTTTTAACCCTTCATTTACGGAGTTTGTTATGTCAAACCAAAATCAAAACACCACCAATCCTGCCCACCTTGTCCAAGAACAGCTTGGCACTCATATCGCCATTGCCCTAAAATTCCCTTTCAAAAACGGGCTGGGCGAAATGGTAAGCGAGCTTAAAATGCGTCGTGCTAAAGTGGGTGATTTGCGAGCGGTTGGGCAAATGAAAAACGAAATGGAGCAAGAGCTTTCGTTATTTGCTCGCTTAACAGGACTTGTGCCAGAAGATTTGGATTTATTAGACCAAGTGGATTATAAACAAATCCAAGATACTTTTCGCAAATTTAGCGAACTCTAAGGTCGATAAGCCTAACCCTGATTGGCTTGAAAAACTGTATGATGCCATCGCTGACCTTGCTTGGTGGTACGGATGGGACGGACAAGTCATTGATGAACTGACCCTTGATGACTTTGATATTTGGCTCAAACAACTATCCCGCCAAGTCAAGGCGGGATATACAAAAGGTGGGGGTTAGTGGGTTTGTTCTTTGAGATAAGCGGTTTGTTTGTCACGGATTTTTTGTGAAAACAAGCCGTAAAAGAATGCAAAAGGAGCAAGCAGTGCAAAAACACCCACCCCAATCAAAACCAGTACAGAAAGTAAAACGAGCATTGTTAAGCCCCTTTTTCATCATCTTATTTTGAGTATTTTACCTTATGGCGACCGAATTATCAATTATTATTAGTGCGTCTGCAATGATTGGCGGAGCGATGTCCGCCATTCGTACATTGACAGGCGGACTGGACAGCGTTCGCCGTAGCTCAAATATCTTGGGTAATGAACAAAGACGGCTTAGAGGCGAGATAGACCGCTTAGGTGGCTCATCTGCTGTGCCTGCCTTGCAACGCCAATATGAACGGCTTGGCAGGACAATGCGAGACTTGCGAATGAACGCCGTCCAGCAAGCAGGCATCCAAACTCGCCTAGAAAACAATCGCCAAGCTCGTGCGGATATGCAAGGTGAGATAATGGGTTTGGTGGGGGCAGGCTTCACCCTAAGTGTACCAATTAAACTTGCCATTGACTTTGAAAGTGCGATGGCAGATGTCAAAAAAGTCGTGGATTTTGGTGACAATCCTATCCTTGCCAAACAAGGTGTGGAAGTCTTATCCAGTGAGATTCTAAGGTTATCGTCCATTCGCCCAATGTCTGCCACCGACATTGCCAACATCGTGGCATTGGGTGGTCAATCAGGCATTGCCAAAGAGCAGTTAATGCAGTTTGCTGACAGTGCGGTCAAAATGGGCGTGGCGTTTGACATTTCTGCTCAGCAAGCAGGTCAATCAATGGCGGAACTTCGCTCCGCTTTCCAGTTAGACCAAAAAGGCGTGGAAACTCTTGCTGACAAAATCAATTATCTTGGTAATACCACCCCTGCTGCTGCCAAAAGCATTATGGAAATCGTCCAACGAGTGGGGGCATTTGGCGAAGTGGCAGGGTACAGCACAGGCACGGTGGCGGTGCTTGGGGCAAGTATGAAAGGCTTTGGCATTGCCGAAGAAGTGGCGGCGACTTCCATCAAAAATATGATGTTGTCTTTGGTGGCAGGCGAGACCGCCACTAAGGGGCAAATCAGTGCGTGGAAAAAACTTGGCTTTGATCACGAACAAGTCGCCAAAGATATGCAGACCAATGCCGAAGGGACGACACTTGCGGTCTTAAAAGCCATTAGCAAATTGGACAAACACGAGCAGGCATCCACCTTAAAAGAACTGTTTGGTTCTGAGTCGCTTTTGGGCATTGCCCCGTTGCTTGCTAATTTGGGGCTGATTGAAGAGCGACTGGCAGGCATAAAAAATGCCAGTAATTTTGACGGCTCAATGAATAAAGAGTACGAAGCCCGAGCTGAAACCACAGCCAACAATATCCAACTTCTTAAAAACAATATGGCTCATTTGGGCATTGCCATTGGTTCGGTGGTATTGCCTGCCTTAAATGGGCTGATTAACGACATCAAACCTGTGATTGAAAGCGTGATTGGATTTGCCAAAGCCAATCCTGTATTGGTGGCGACTTTGTTTAAGGTGGTGGCTGCTCTTTTTGCCTTTAAAGTGGGTTCTTTGGGTGTGCGATTTGCATTTAGTTTGTTATCAAGTGGACTGCTGAGTGTAATAGGGATGGGCGTTCGTACAGCTGGCACGGTCAGAATGCTGTCAGGGGCGTTTACTTTGTTTAAAATGGGTAGAGCCGTCTCTGCCCTGAGATTGTTTGGGCTATCCGCTCGTCAAGCCCGCACTGCGATTAGTCTGTTTACGGGTGGGTTTAATCTCATTCGCTCAGGAGCGACAGGTTTTGTATCCATACTTAGCAAAATCATGGCTTTTGCAAGGCTATTTGGTTCATCGCTTGTCAGCGTAGGCGTAAAAGTCGGTCAAGCCTTTATGATGATTGGGCGAGTAATTGCTATTGTGGGACGAGCAATGCTTACCAACCCAATCGTGCTTATCGGCATGCTAATCGCTGGCGTGGCGTATCTGATTTATAAAAATTGGGATACGATTAAACCGATGCTCATTGGCTTTTGGCAATCTATCACGCAGGCGGCAAACGGTGCTTGGCAATGGCTGGTCGGTATTTGGAGTGGCTTTACCACTTGGTTTGGTGGTCTGTGGAATGGTATTAGCAGTTGGATTGGTGGTGTTTGGACAGGTATCGTAAATGGTGCAACAGCCGTTTGGCAATGGCTTGTCGGTATTTGGAATGGTTTTACCGCTTGGTTTGGTGGTCTTTGGACGGGTATTACTACTTGGGCAAGTAATGCTTGGACGGCAATAACAACAGGGGCAAGTGTTGCTTGGGGCTGGCTTGTTGGCGTTTGGGGTGGTGCAGTGGCTTGGTTTTCTGGGCTTTGGGCATCGGTACAAGAGGCAGCAGTCGGCGTATGGACAGGCATCACAGGCTTTATTGGCTCGGTATGGGCAAACATTAGGGGTCTAGTGTCAGCAGGCGTGCAAGGCTTAATGACGATCATCCGTGGATTTAGCCCCGTCTCCGCCTTTTCCGCTGCCTTTTCTGCTGTTTGGGGCTTTTTAAGTGGCTTGGTTGGTCGCTTTCGCACCTTTGGGGTCAATATCATTCAAGGCTTGATTGGTGGTATCAAATCAATGGCAGGAGCTGTGGTTGGGGCGATTAGTAGCACCGTGGGCAATGTCGCTGGTACCGCCAAAAGAATGCTTGGCATTAACAGCTCTAGCCGTGTGTTTCGTCAGTTTGGCTCGTGGGTGTCCGAAGGCTTGGCGATCGGTATTGATAAGGGCAGTCAAAGACCTGTGTCCGCCATTGGTCAGGTGGCAAGCGGTGTGACGGCAAACTTTGGGGCAAAAATGGGCAATCTGTCCGCCCAAATCAGCACAAGCGTGGGTCAGCATCAAGACAGAATGACAAATGCCAACGCCATCAATTCTCAAAGTCAAGGCAACATTACCATTCATTTTAACCCCACCATTAACGCAGGTGGGGGTGATGTGGGCAAAATTGAAAGAGCCTTGCAAATATCGCAAGCCGAATTTGAAAAAATGTTCGCTAGAATGCAACAAGATAAATTACGGAGAGCCTACTGATGTATGCAATGCTAGGACAAATCCCATTTGAAATGACCGACAGCTTTACCGCCTTGACCACCACGCACAACGCCAAATTTGTCCATCACGAAGTCATACAGGGCAAGCCACGCACACAAGGCTTGGGACTACTCCTTGACAAGCTCAAATTTAGCTTACGCCTGCATTGGCGACTGGGTGATGTGGGTCAGCAATATCAGGCATTGCACCAAGCCTTTGTCTCGCAAGACGCACAGGCACTGGTTACAGGCTCAGGGCAGATGATAGGCTTTTATACCATTGACAAATTATCCATTACCACCACCGCCCAAAACGACACGGGCGATACTTTGGCGATGGACATTGATGTGGATTTGACCGAGTTTATCGGCGACCCCACCGCCCCAAACCCCACGCCAGCCATTGCCACGATGGACAGTGTGCCGTTATTGTCAGTCAAAGACGACAGTATCAATGCTCCCATAGACATTGAAACGGCAAGCCTAATGGCAGATGTGGGGGCGTGGCACAGAAGCGAAGGACTGCTTGATGGCATTGGGGCGAAACTTGCCTTACTGAATGAACTCAAAAACGACCCCGCTCGTTATGCTTTGACCTTATCAGAAATCGTATCAGACGGCACAGGCATCATCAAAGATTTATCAAACATTCCTGCACTGTCCGCTTATGCTGATAAATTGGACGGTATGGGTCGCTTTGGCGGTGCGGTGTCTGATACGCTTGGTAAGGTGGGCACAGGTATTGGAGCGGTACAAAGTGGCAATCTGATACAGGCAAAAACCGCCTTTACAGGGGCAATCGGTGCAATGAGCATTGGCAAATCTACTGTGTCCAAACTCACCGCTAAAATCGCCAGCAAAAAACCATTGAAGGGGCTATTTAGATGAGTAGCGTACTAATCCACACCTGCAATGAACACGACCGCTTTGACTTAATCGCTCATCGTTATTATGGCACGGTAGATGAGATTGGGCGGATTATGGACGCCAATCCACAGCTTGCCCTATCTGAAACCTTGACCGCAGGCACGACCGTGCTTGTGCCGATTATCCAAAAATCACAAGCCAAAAATACCAATTTGCCCCCTTGGTTTAGAGATTAACAATGATACAAAATACCGACAAGCCCAAATTTGCCGTCATCTATGAGCAAAAAGACATCACAAACGCCATCACGCCTTATCTTTTAGAAATCACTTATACCGATTATTTGTCAGACCAATCGGACGAAATTACTTTAACGCTTGAAGATGTGAATGGCGACTGGCTGTATGATTGGTATCCTGACAATGGCGATGGCGTGGAAGTGTCGCTTGCTGATGATACAGGCGAGCTTATGTCGCTTGGGCGGTTTGAGATTAGCGAGATTGAATACCGCTACCCACCGTCTGTGGTGGTGTTAAAGGCACTATCCACAGGCATTAGCAAAGCCAATCGCACCATCAAAGCCAAAGTCTATAAAGACACCACGCTTGCTGACATTGTTCGTACAGTCGCCAAACGCCTAGATCTGTCGGTAACAGGACAAATTCGTGAGATTAAAATTACTACTGTGACCCAGTATCAAGAGCGAGATGTGGAATTTTTGACCCGCCTTGGCAAAACTTATGGGCATAGCTTTAAGATTGTGGATAAAACGCTGGTCTTTTATGACAATGAGAAACTTGGTGAAAATGAAGCGGTGGCGGTACTGGACAAAACATCGGTCATTGATGTGCGTTTTCGTGATGTCATCAAAGATACGCCAAGTGAAGTGCAAGTCTCCACCTACAACACTCAAAACAAAGAAACCATTACCAAAACCGCCAAGCCCAAACCCAAAAGAAAAGGGGCAAAACCTACCACCACCGACACCCTAAAAATTACCGCTCCCAACAATGCCACAGACGGCGAAGTGGACGCAATGGCAAATGCTCACGCCCAAAACCAAGCTGATGAGCAAATTGCAGGGGAGATTGAACTTGTTGGCAATGCCATGCTGGTGGCGGGTCAGACTTTGTTTGTGAATGATTTTGGTAAATTTAGTGGCAAATATTTGGTGAAACAAGCTCGCCATACCCTAAGCAATCAAGGTTTTTTAACCACGATTGAGATTAAAATGCTTGAATATATTGACCCAAAATTAGACCCTAGAATAAGCAACCCAAAAGCCGAACCCAAAGCAGACGAAACACAGGAAAACACCAATGAATTACGCCCATAACAACCTATCCGCCACGCTCCAATTTGGCGAAGTGAGTGAAATTGACCCAAAAAGCCACAAAGTGAAAGTAACTTTCAATGCCCTAGAAAATATGCAGAGCGACTGGTTACCTGTCATCACAATGGGGGTAGGTGGCAATCAATTCTACGCCTTGCCCGATGTGGGGGCAACCGCCGTGTGCCTGATGAACGCTGGCGGCGATGGCGGTGTGGTGCTTGGCGTGATTTACAATGACCAAGACCAACCACCTACCAGCAATGGCGAGCTGTGGGTCAAACGATTTAGTAATGACACCGTCATCAGCCATAACCGCCAAAACGGACAAATCATCGTAGAAACCACAGGCGATGTACTGATAAAATCCGCCAAACAAGTAACGCTTGACACCCCAAGCACCATTATCACAGGCAATGTGCAAGTAACAGGTAAATTAACCGCAAGCATAGATGTGGTAGGCGGTGGGGTCAGCCTAAAATCGCACACGCATGGCGGTGTCGCTGGTGGTAACAGCAGAACTGGTACACCCTAGATTTTTCTTAAAACCCTTTAAAAGACCTAAATTCCAAAACCCCCTACAATACACCCAATCAAATTTGGGTGTATTTTTTGTAGGTCAAAATGACAACCACCAATCACCGCCATTGGCAACTCTCACACGATAGCACGGCAATGACTGACATTGACGACATTCATCGCTGTATCGAGATTATCCTAACCACCAAAAAAGGCTCTGATGTTCTGCGTCCGACCTTTGGCTCGGCTCATTTGGATTATCTGGACGCACCGACTGACATTTTAATCCCTAATGTGGTGCGTGAGATTCATTTGGCACTGCAAACTTGGGAAAAACGAGCCATCATCAAAGACATTTATTTTACAGGGCAAGCACCGCACTTGACGATGATACTGGATTGGCAAGTGGCGGATAGCGTCAAAGGCGAGATTTATAAAAGCGAATTTATACTTTAAAACATAAGAGCATGGGGGCAAGGCGTGGCATTACCAAAACGAGAAAACTTAAAAATCGTAGACGATGACATCGGCACAATTTTAAGCGAGACAATCAAAGACTACGAACACCGAGCAGGCAAAGTATTGCAACCTGCTCATATTGAACGCCTGCTCATCAATACCTTTTCTTATCGTGAATTATTGCTCAGAAAACAGCTCAACGAAGCCTACCGACAGCAACATATCCCATACGCCACAGGACTAATGCTTGATGTGGCAGGGGCGGATTTTGGTACAAATCGCTTAACGGCACAGCCAGCTGATACCTTGATTGAATTTAGTGTAAGTCCTTCCGAGATTGGTAATTTGACCATTACCATTGGCAAGGGTACAGAAGTCTTGGCAGGCAATGTCGCCTTTACCACCACAGAAGGCGGACAGCTGACTCAAAGCCGTCCAAGCATTACCTTGTCTGCTATCTGCACTCAAACAGGCATGGTAGGCAATGGCTATGCAGTAGGGCAAATCAGCACGCTGGCAACTCGCCCACACCTCACCATCACGGTGTCCGCCAAAAATACCACCATTAGCCAAAATGGGGCGGATGTGGAAAATGACGACAGCTACCGTGAGCGGATTATGCTTGCCTTTGAAAGGTTTTCTAACGCAGGCTCAAAAGGAGCATATGCTTATTTTGCCCGCTCGGTCAGCCAAGAGATTATTGATGTTTATGTGGGCAATGCCACCGACCGTCAGGGGCAACCGATTGGTGGCACGGTGGCGGTGCATTTGCTTGGCAAATCTATGCCTGTCTCGGACAATCTGATTCGTGAAGTGAATAAAGCCTTGAATGATGAAAAGGTACGCCCCCTGTGCGATACGGTCACGGTCAATAGTGCCAAAGTGGTTAATTTTACCCTAAATGCCGAGCTGACCGCCTTTACAGGAGCAAATGCTGATGAAATCTTGGCAAATGCCAAAAGTGCCTTTAATGCTTATAAGCAAGAAGTGGAAAGCAAATTGGGGCAAGATGTCGTCCCCCTAAACATCGCCAAAGCCTTGCAAGTGGCGGGCGTTTATGATGTTAAGCTCATTAGCCCTACCTTGACCGCCATTGCCCCTGACACGGTTGCCATTTGTAACAACATCAATATTCGCATTGTGGGGCAAACCGATGGCTGATAATTCACTTATTTATGCCGATGTGATTGCCAAAGATCCGATGTTTAGGGCATTGGCAGATTTGGGTTTGTCGCTTGATGAGTTGCCGATAGATAAGCTCTTGATACGCTTGATTGACCTTGTGGATAGCGAGCATTTGCCGATTTTGGCGGACAGTATGAGCGTGGCGGGAGTGGATGGCTATTGGCTTGCCGAGAGCGATGAAGCAAGGCGAAATCTCATCAAAGGGGCGTATGACCTACATCGTTATAAAGGCACGCCGTGGGCGGTCAAAGAGATTGTCAGACGGCTTGGCTTTGGCAATGCCACGCTTGAAGAGGGCTTTGGTGGTAAACGGCATAATGGCGAAATCACAAGGCGAGATGGTGTCTATAACTATGGACATTCTGACCGCTGGGCGTATTACCGCATCATCATTCACGAACCTATCACGATTGAACAAGCGAACTTGCTTAGAAAAACCCTAGCCGCCTTTGCCCCTGCTAGATGTATCTTGTCCGCCCTTGATTTTACACAGGCAAGCATTCGGCACAATGGCAAAATTATCCGAGATGGCAGATACACTCGTGGCACGGCTTAACCGACTTTAATTTGTAAGGAAAAGATTATGGCAAACTTGCAAGAAACACCCACTTGGGAAGCTGGTATTTATCAGCTTGAAACCTCCGACCCTGTGATGGGCGGCGAAAATGGTATTGATAACCGAGCCCCAAGACAGCTTGCCAACCGCACACTATGGCTAAAAAATGAGCTGGCAAGGCAGATTGGGGCGGTCAATAGTAGCAAACTTGGCAAAACAGAAAATGCGGTATCAGCAAGCAAACTGGCTACCGCTCGCAACATCGCAATGACAGGGGACGGCTCGTGGAATGTGAATTTTGACGGCTCACAAAACGCCAGTGCGACGATGACCCTTGCCAACAGTGGGGTAACAGCTGGTTCTTATAATTCTGTTACAGTAGATGCTAAGGGACGAGTTACTCGTGGACTGACACAGACGCACGGACTTGTCACTGCCACTACTGCCACAGGCACGGCAAATACTGCCACCACGAACGGCAACACATTCTTAAACATCGTAGCAAGTGGCGTGGGTTCTACAAGTTCGGTTGGCTCTAGCACACAAATCACAGGTACCAACGGTATTACGGTATCAAGTGATACGGCAGGTAAGCTCATTGTCGGGCAAGTGCTTGCTAATAGCTTGACAGACACTTCTACCGCCAAGGCTTTGACTGCCTTACAGGGTAAGGTGCTTGATGAGAAGATTGCGACTATCAATAATACTTTGACGAGCCACCGCCACACTTGGAGCGAGATTGACGGCAAGCCTAGCACCTTTGTACCAAGTAGTCATACACATACCATCTCTAATATTACGGATTATGATGTTAGACAAATCAGCACCGAAGACTTGGATAGTATTACCAAATGGGGTATTTATGGACAAGGGGCAAACAATCAATCACTGACCGAGAGAAATTATCCTGTACCTAATGAAGCTGGCACATTGGAGGTCATGCCCGGTACTTATGGTCTAAGACAGCGGTTTACCACCTTTGCAAGCCACAGAACCTTTGAGCGCTCAAGAAACAATGCTCAAACAGGCTGGAATGCGTGGACGGAGCTATCAAACACATGGGACGCCATACGAGGCAAGCCAAATAACCTTGCCACCACCACAAGCAATGTCGCCTCCGCCACCAAATTACAAACTGCTAGGAGTATTGCCATGACTGGCGATGGCTCGTGGCATGTGAGTTTTGACGGCTCTCAAAATACCACAGGTGCTTTAACGCTTGCAAAATCTGGCGTAACCGCAGGCTCATACAACTCTGTAACCGTGGACGCAAAAGGACGAGTTACCGCAGGACTGACCCAAACACACGGGCTTGTCACCGCCACCACCGCTACAGGTACAGCCAACACCGCCACTACGAATACTAATACATTTCTAAACATTGTGGCAAGTGGCGTGGGCAGCACGGCATCGGTCGGTTCAAGCACGCAAATCACAGGCACAAACGGCATCAGCGTATCATCAGATACTGCTGGTAAATTGATTGTTACTCGTGATAGCAACTCACCCACGGCAACCAAGCTACAAACTGCTCGAACTCTATCCATCACAGGAGATGGTACAGGGCAAGCCAATTTTGACGGCTCAAATAATGCCAATATCGCCCTGACCCTTGCCAGCTCTGGCGTACGAGCAGGCTCATACAACTCTGTAACCGTGGACGCAAAAGGACGAGTTACCGCAGGACTGACCCAAACACACGGGCTTGTCACCGCCACCAGCGCTACAGGTACAGCAAATACCGCCACGACAAACAGCAACACATTCTTAAACATCGTGGCAAGCGGTGTCGGTACGGCAAACTCAGTCGGTTCAAGCACGCAAATCACAGGCACGAACGGTATTACGGTATCAAGTGATACGGCAGGTAAACTCATTGTTGCTCGTGATAGTAACTCGCCTACCGCCACTAAGCTCCAAACCGCCCGCAAAATCGCCTTAACAGGAGCGGTCACAGGAAGTGTCAATTTTGATGGGTCGGGGAATGTGAGTATTGGCACAACCCTAAATTTGGCAGAATTTACCAATCTAAAAGCCGAAAACGGTTATCAAAGATTGCCGAATGGTTTGATTTTTCAGTGGGGCAAAACGCCTGTTGTAAGAGATGAAGGAAATACAGATATTACATTCCCAATAGCCTTCCCAAATGTCGTGGCGTCCATACATCTTACTGAAGATAGTAACACGACACATTCTTCTAATGCCTCGCATTGTGCTGCCAGAAATGCAACAAATACTGGTTTTAACTTTTGGATGAACTCAACACTAGCAGCCAGTACAAAGTGCTATTGGTTTGCTATCGGTTATTAAGGAGTAAAAAATGAACGAACTTTCACAAAAAGCGTTTAGCCCCACCACCCAAGCCTTTTATGATTTATCGTTTAATTATCCAGATTTGCCTGATGATTTGATTGAACTTAATGAGGATACCTATCAAGACCTACTGACTAAATTAAATCAAGGTTGTCATATCAATGCCGATTTGAGTGCGTCCAAGCCACGCCCTACGCACCGCCACATTTGGCAAGATGGCAATTGGGTGCTTGGTGTAGAAAAATCAGTTTTACAAGACGAAATCTGGGAACAAATCAAACAAAAACGCCACACCATTACCCGTGGCGGGGTCTATGTCAAGTCGGTCAAAAAGTGGTTTCATACGGACGACAGCAGCCGCACGCAGTACTTGGCATTGCAAATCTTACCACAGTTGCCATCTGATTTAATGTGGAAAACGATGGATAACAGCTTTGTCAAATTGGATAAGGCGTTATTGACCGAGCTTGCGATGACGATTTTGACCGCTGAGCAAGCTGATTTTGCTAATGCTGAAAAACACCGTTTGGCAATGTTACAGGCAGACAACCCCCTGGAATATGATTATTCAAAGGGTTGGACAGCCATTTATGAACAAGGAGCAAGCAATGAATAAAGTCTTTTTAGCCTGTTACCGTGGGCGTGGCGATAAATTGACCCACCGCCTGTGCGATGGCATTACACGCTTTTTTACTCGTGGCAAATACAGTCATACCGAGATTGCGATTGCCTTGCCTGACGGACGCTATCAATGCTACTCATCAAGCGTGCGTGAAGGCGGTGTTCGCACAAAAATAATGCCTCTAAACCCTGATAAATGGGACTTAATCGCCCTTGATGGCATTTCGCCCGAACAAATCACCCGCTATTACCGACAAAATCACGGCTCGGATTATGACCTTTTAGGGGCGTTGGGCTGTGTGGCGGGACTACCACAGAACGCAGATAAATTCTTTTGTTCTGAGTGGTGCTACAACGCCATTTTTGGGTCAAATCAAGGCTTTCGGTTTAGCCCCAATCAACTTGCCGAGATTGTCCGTCATTTATCCATTTTGGATAACTAATTTTTGGTTTTTTTAGGAGATATTTATGTCAAAACCAAGCACATACCCAACCAAACTTACGCCCAATTTTAGCTATCGTGAGATGACTAGAAGTAATACAGCCATTCGCCACGGCATTGATAACACGCCAAATCCTACTGAACTTGCCAACCTTATCTATACCGCAGAGCAGTTAGAAAAAGTGCGTGCTTATCTTAATGACAAGCACAAACGACCCATTGGCATTATGGTCTCATCAGGGTTTAGAAATGAGAGAGTCAATACACTTGTTAATGGCTCAAAAAATTCAGCTCACAAATTAGGACTTGCTGCCGACTGTGACGCCACAGGTTTTACATCGTCCACCTTTGCCAAAGAAATTGTTGAAATGCGAGATAAAGGCTTGATTGCTTTTGACCAGTTGATTTTAGAATACCCAAATCGTGGTGACGGTGCATGGGTACATATTGGCTTCAAAAAAGATGGGAAAGGTCAAAGAAACCAAGTTTTGACAGCAGTCAAGCGTGGTAAAAAGACCGTATATTTACAAGGTTTACAGGAGAACGCAAAATGATGACATAATTGCTAATTATGAAAGAAAAAGACGGTCGGTATGACAATGCTGGAACATTGCCATACCAGCCACGCAGGTTGAGTGCGTAAGCCCAAAGAACCGCCTGCTTAGCTAAGCGGCGTTATTTTACCACAAAATCCATAGGATTACGCAAAAAATGAAACAGCGTTGCACAAAATGCGATAAACTTTTAGCCGTTGGCACAGGCAATTTTGCCATCAAATGCCCAAGATGCAAAACTTTAAATCAAATTAACACCCAGCAATCCCAAGTAAAGCCTGATATTGACAAAGGGCGTCGCACAAATGATGGCTGATATTAATTTACAAATAATATAAATCCCTAATTTTTTTGAGTGTCCTGAACGCCTTTAACTTTAAAAGGATAAGTTTATGACACTCAATTCGCTTTCTACCAAACACCACAAAACCGCTCCTTTGCCATTTACAGGGCAAAAGCGAATGTTTTTAAGGCACTTTGAAAAAATCTTAAAAGACAATGTCCCAAATGACGGCGAAGGCTTGACTGTCCTTGATGTCTTTGGTGGTTCTGGACTGCTTGCCCACAATGCCAAGCGTATTTTGCCCAAAGCCACCGTCATTTATAACGACTTTGATGGCTATGCCGAGCGTTTGGCTCATATTCCCACCACCAATCGCTTACGCCAAGAGCTGTTTGAAATCTTAAAAGACGAGCCAAGAAGTGTCAAATTGTCAAACACCACCAAAGCCAAAGTCCTAGACCACCTTCGCAAAAGTGCCGACAACGGGACTTTTGTCGATGTGCAGACGCTGGCGGGTTGGCTATTGTTTAGCGGGCGACAAGTTAGCAATCTTGATGAGTTTCTAGCTGAAAGCACCTTTTATAACCGCATTGTCAAAGCGGACTACGAGCAGGCAGACGACTATTTAGACGGTCTTGTTGTTGAGTGTCTAGGTTTTGAAAAGCTGTTACAAAAATACCAAGGCACCCCAAATTGTTTACTGTTGCTTGACCCACCTTATCTATGCACTGCACAAGGGGCTTATGCCAAGCACGGCTATTTTGGTATGACGAAGTTTTTAAGGTTAATGCAGTTTGTGCGCCCGCCTTTTATCTTTTTTAGCTCCACCAAAAGCGAGTTGATGGATTATATGGCTTATGTACAGCGGTATGAGCCTAACACTTGGCAAAGGGTTGGTGATTTTACCCATATCAAGGTCAATTCATCCATCAATGCAAAAGTCAGTTATGAAGATAACATTTTGGCAAAATTCTAGGGCTTAAATTTGCAATTTAATTGCAAAAAAGACTGGACTATGCCTGATTAGTACGGCAGTATGTGCCTTATAAATTAACAAGTTAAAGGTAAATGTGATGTTAGACATTCAAACGGTTTCAAATTTTATCCAAGAGTATGGCGTGGTGGATTTTGGGTCAGAACTAGACGATGGCAATGCTTTATGGTTTCGTGGCTCTGATGACCATTTTATCCTAATCGCTCTAAGTGATGATAAAGAGATTGTAATGAGTGTTTGGGATAATGAAGAGTGTGGCGAGCTGATTGATGAGATTGAAATTGATAGCATTGATGAGCTTGGTGCTTACCTAGACAAATATACTCTAACAAACAAGACAGACACTGACACTACAATGATTGACATCTATGTCAAACTTATCAAAGAAAAGCTGGCGGAAAACAACATTAGCTTAAACTTTGAAGAGTGCAACCAAGCTGAGAGACTCATTATCAGGCACATTGAAGGTGAACTTGCCAAGATTGTGGAGTTTTTAAGATAATCCAAGCCCAAAAAATAAAAATACCCCAAGCTGTGAAGTTTGGGGTATTTTTATGGAGATTTGTCAAAATGAAATTGTTTTGCACCTAGTGAAAGGAAATCAAAAAGGGATTTATTGCAAAAATGGGCGAGATTTTTCGCGGCGGGCATCAGGTTTTTCGCCTTTTTATAAATGTTTGATTTTTATTAAGTTTTTAAATAATCAAAAAATAAAGGGTATAAACCTTTACCACATTCGCATTTTAGCATAAATTTTGGCGACAAAAAACCGCCCCAAAGGACGGTTTATAAAATCAACCCACATTCGGCAATTTCATCATCTTGGTAAGCAGTCGATACACCGTATCCACAAGCTCATGGCGGTGTACCACCATATCCACTGCACCTTTGTCTAGCAAAAATTCGGCACGTTGGAACGGCTCATCAAGCACTTCACGCACGGTCTGCTCAATCACACGCTTACCTGCAAAGCCAATCATTGCCTTTGGCTCACTGATATGCACATCGCCCAGCATGGCAAGGCTTGCGGTTACCCCACCATAGACAGGATTGGTTAGCACCACGATATACGGCACACCTGCCAAACGCAAGCGTTCAATGACCGCAGACGTGCGAGCCATTTGCATGAGTGATAACAAGCCTTCTTGCATTCTTGCCCCGCCACTAGACGCAAAACAGACCAAGGGTTTACGCTCGGCAAGGGCTTTTTCGCCCGCCATGACAAACCTATCGCCCACCACCGAACCCATAGAACCGCCCATGAATTTAAAATCAAACGCACAAGCAATCAGCTCCAAGTTCTTGATTTTGCCATTCATGACAATCAAGGCCTCGCTCTCGCCTGTGGTCTTTTGGGCTTCGCTCATACGCAAAGGGTAAGGCTTGGAGTCTGTAAATTTTAACGGGTCGCCTGCTTGGTAATTCTGCCCAAGCTCACCTGTGATGCTGTCAAAAAACCACTCCAACCGCTTGCGAGCCGACATCGTCAAATGGTGGTCGCAATCAGGGCAGACGTATTGATTAAAAATCAAACTGGTGTTGGTCGTCAGCGTATGGCAATTTGGGCATTCGGTGGACGGCTCGGTCTCCACCGCAGACGGCTGAACGATACGGTCTTGCTTAATGGATGGTACAGGGCGATTTAGCCACGTGGTTGGCATGGAGATTTGGGTGTTAGTCATATTTTTGCTACATTCACATTCATATAGGCATAGTTTACAGTTGTTTTAATCATTTGGCAAATCATTTTTTAAAGCTCATCAATGGCTTGGCGTAATTCGTCCATTTTTGCCAAAATTTGACGAATGGCAAGCTCCAATTTATCTTTATCATCACCCACATCAGCAAAATGACGCACAAGCTCACTGCCAACAATTACCCCATCTGCACATGTCGCCACTGCTTTGGCACTCTTGCCATCTCGTATGCCAAAACCTACGCACACAGGCAGGTCAGTGTCCGCCTTAATCGCCCTAACCTGCTTGCCCACATCGTCAATATCTGGTGCGTTTGAGCCTGTTACGCCTTTGACTGACACATAATAGATAAATCCTGAACCATGTTCTAGCACCGCTTTTCGGCGTGTCGGCTCGGTGGTCGGAGCCAGCAAAAAGATTTGGTTCATGCCATGCTCGGTTAGAGCTTTGGTAAAATCACCTGTTTCATTATTTACCACTTCATTGGGTGGTAAATCCACCATCAGTAGACCATCCACGCCATTGGCTTGGCACAGTTTTAAAAATTCGCCATAGCCGATAATTTCAATGGGATTTAAGTAGCCCATAAGTAGCACAGGCGTTGTGGTGTTGGTTTTACGAAACTGTCCCACCATGTCAATCGCCCCGCGTGTACTCGTACCACCTGCCAACGCTCGCTCGCCAGCTTTGGCAATGGTCTGACCGTCTGCCATAGGGTCAGAAAATGGCAAGCCAATCTCAATCACGTCCGCCCCATGAGCGACAAGGCGGTGCATCAAATCTAGCGTAACGCTTGGGGTTGGGTCGCCTGCCATAATATAGGGGATTAGGGCTTTTTTGTTTTGCTGTTTTAGGGCAGCAAAGGTTTGAGAGATTCGGGTCATTTTAAATTCTCTTTTAGCTCAAAACTGGGAGTTAATCAAATAAGGTCTCTGCAATATTGCTATATTTTTCTGGAAGTAGGCTTAATTCACCAAATCCCAAATTTTCAACACATAGTCCTATACCATTTGCAGTTATAGCCCCATAAAATAAAATAAATCTACCAATAGAATCATCATTTATTCCGTGCATCCTTTGAAGCCAATTTGGAGTTTTTATGCAAAAATCCTTGTAACTTACTTCTTCAAATTCAAGGTAGGTCATCCTAATATTTGCATCAGAAGGATTTTTTCCCAAATGTTTAGTGCTTTTTATCCTCCCTATGTATAATTTTTTCTCGTCATCTGACTCATTAATTTTTTTAATATCATTTAACAATTCGCTTAAAGGCAGAATCTGATTAGAGTTCGGCAGATAATATCCTTTCACTAAGTTTCTATCAAAATTTCTACAAATACCGCCTCTTACCGTAGTAATCTTTGATGGCAATTCATACGATTGATTTCTATGCCTATCAATTGTAACATTTGACATTACATCAACCTCACCTTCATAATTTTCTTCAGAGTCATCAAGATTATTACCATCGTTTAAATTTGGTTCTTGATTTCTAAAACCATGTACAATGACTAGATTTTCATTTTCTATTGCTTGTCTGGCTTCTGTTTCATTGTTATAACTGAAAGATTCTCCTTGATTAGATCTATACTCACAATCTATATTATTGTATGAGGGGATATGCTTAAAGTACGCAGAGGTTCCATCTTTTGTAAAACTACTCTCCAATGGACTGCGGGTAAGATTTGTATAGCATTTAGGGCAAAATATTGAATTTTGCATCTCATTAACATCAAATTCATCAGAAGTTATTGTGCGACCCTGTGTAATTAAAACTTGTCTATCACCTTTTTTGAAAGACCAGTCTTTCAAAAATAGGGCATAAGGTATTTTTCTTTTCTTCATTCGTAACGCTCTCAATCAAGAGTATAAAGTTTAATCAATTTGAATTTTACCAACTCAACATCAATCCATCTCAATCCCATCCACGCTCATCACCGTATGCAAATCCTTATCACCACGCCCTGATAGATTGATGATGATGGATTTGTCTTTATCAAGCGTTTTGGCAAGTTTTAGCCCATAGGCGACAGCGTGTGAACTTTCTAGGGCGGGGATGATGCCACAGGTTTTGGTCAAAATACGAAAAGCTTCTAAGGCTTCATCGTCATTGATGACAGGATAATTAACACGTCCTGCATCCTTTAAAAAACCATGCTCAGGCCCCACACCGGGGTAGTCAAGCCCTGCCGATATGCTGTGCGTGTGCAAAATCTGACCGTCATCGTCCGCCATAAGATAGGTGCGATTGCCGTGTAACACGCCCACACGCCCTGCGTTTAATGGGGCAGAATGCTCGCCTGTGTCTATGCCGTGTCCACCTGCTTCTACGCCATAAATCGCCACGTCATCATCATTTAAAAACTCATAAAACAGCCCCATGGCATTAGAGCCACCTCCCACGCAAGCGACCAATGCATCAGGATTTTTGCCTTCTTTTTCAAGGTGTTGCATTTTGGCCTCACGCCCAATAATTGCCTGAAAATCACGCACCAGCACAGGATAAGGGTGCGGGCCTGCCACCGTACCGATGACATAATAGGTATCATCCACGTTCGTTACCCAGTCTCGCATGGCCTCGTTCATCGCATCTTTTAGGGTACGTGAACCTGATGTTACTGGCACGACTTTTGCCCCCAAAAGTCGCATTCTATACACGTTCATTTTTTGGCGTTCCACATCGTCCGCCCCCATATAGACCACGCATTCCAATCCCAAACGTGCGGCGATGGTTGCCGTTGCCACACCGTGCTGACCTGCACCCGTCTCAGCGATGATACGTTTTTTACCAACCATTTTGGCAAGCAGAGCTTGACCGATGGTGTTATTAACCTTGTGAGCCCCTGTGTGGTTTAGGTCTTCTCGTTTTAGGTAGATTTTGGCACCACCTGTCTCATCCGTCAAGCGTTTGGCAAAATATAAAGGCGTGGGGCGACCAACATAATTAACCAAATCGTCATGAAACTTTAACCAAAAATCAGGGTTATTTTTTACCGACAAATAAATGCGTTCTAACTCTTCTAACGCACCCATCAACGTTTCAGACACAAAGCGTCCACCATGAATGCCAAAATGACCTGTGGCGTTGGGGTATTGGGTATAATCTGTCATAAGTTTTTGCCTTTTAAATTAAATTTTTTACCAAATCACATCAATGGGAAATGCGTTTATTTCATCATCACAGCTAATTAAAATCAACTGTTCAATTTGAGTTTGGGCAACCAACATTCTATCAAATGGGTCTGCGTGATTTAATGCGTATTCGCCTGATAATTTGGCGTGTCGCCAATTCACCGATAAAGGTTTAAAATCAGCGTCAATCATTAAAGTTTCAAAATTTTCTAATATTTTTTGAGCTTTGCCTAATTTGCCTTTTCGGTGTTTGGTTGCCATTTCCCAAACACTTGCCGAGCTGACATAAATTTGATTATCATCATTGGTTAAAATATCAATGGCTGTTTTGGATAATTTTTCAGGTTCGGTATAGTACCACAGCAAAATATGGGTATCTAACAAATATCGCTTTACCATTTTTCCAATTCGTCCTTATCCAAAGGCTCATAAAAAGCAGGGTCAGCTTTATAACCAGATAATCTGCCTAATTGTTGTTGGCGTTTGCTCATTTTTGCTGTGGGTTCATTGTTAATTGTTTCGTCCAAAAATACCACCATGACTTGACTGGGTTTGTCAAATGGCGGTAATTCGTTTAATGAAATTTTACCGCCTTGATAAGTGCCACTAATTGTATAATGCATAATTTTTCCTATAAATCTTTAACAACCGTCAATCCTGCAAAAGTTTGGGCGGTTGGCATGACTTCCAAGCGGTTGATATTGATGTGTTTGGGCTGGTTGATGAGCCATAATACCATATTACTGATGTCTTGTGGATGAATAAATGCCACATTTTCATAAACCTTATCCGCCCTTTCATCATCACCATAAAAACGCACATTACTAAACTCTGTACCCCCACACAGACCCGGCTCTATGTTGGTAACTCGCACCTTTTTGCCAATCAAATCGGCTCGCAAATTTAAGCTAAACTGCGTAACAAATGCCTTAGTCGCCCCATAGACATTCGCCCCAAAATACGGATAATTGCCTGCCGTTGATGAGATATTGATGACATAACCGTCATTTTTGGCAACCATAAAAGGTAAAATCTCGTGCGTGATATTAACAAGCCCAAGCGTATTGGTATTTATCATCGTTTGCCAATCGTTAATGTCTGTTTTATCGGCACTTTCTAATCCCAATGCCAATCCTGCATTATTGATAAGCACATCAATATTTGCCAAAATATCATTCGGCAAAGTTTGCAGGGCGGTTTTTGTGGCGGATATGTCGCCAATATCAAAGCATAGCGGAATAAAATTATCGCCAAGCTCGTTTTTTAATTCATCAAGTTTGTTTTGACGGCGACCTGTTCCAATGACGGTAAAGCCGTTTTTGATACAATCAATGGCAATTTGCCTGCCAAAACCTGATGTTACGCCTGTGATTAGAATGTTCATAAGTTTTACCCCAAAAGTCAATCAAAAAATAAATTTATAAACCAAAGTTACCATCATAAGACCAACCGTAACAACCAAAACTTTTTTGATGATTGCTCCATCGCTTTTAATAGCATGCAGACTACCAAAATGATTACCCAATAAATTAGCAATAATCATAGGTATACCAATTGCAAAAGCCATTTTTCCTGCGATTGCGAATGCGACAAACGCCCCAATATTTGATGAGAAATTAAAAATCTTTGAAGTAGCTGATGCTTGTAATAATGATAAGGAGTTGATTAGATATAAAGCAATAATAAAAATACTACCAGTTCCTGGACCAAAAAAACCATCATAAAAACCAACCAATAAACAAGTAATAAAAACTGCTAAAGCAGATTTTTTTATTTCTCCTTGATTGTCTTTTACAATTTTACCCTTAAACAAGGTGGCTATCAATCCAATTGGTAAAAAGGCGAAAATTATATATTCAATAATATGGCTTGGAAACATTAATATGGCTTTTGCACCTATAAAAGCTCCTATCAGTGCAGAAACAATGCCTATAGGTACAATTTTCCAAATAATAGATTTAGCTTTAATAAAATTTTTGATAGCTGCCACAGTTCCAATTGTGCTTACCAATTTCTCTTGACCAAGTGCCAATTGAGGAGGCAAGCCCACCAACATAAATGCAGGAACCAAAATTAAACCAGCCCCACCAGCAACAGCATCAATATAACCTGCTATAAATGAAGCAAGAATTAATAAAGTCAAACCAATATAAAAATATTGTGCAATAATACTACCATCTACAAACATAACAACTCCTTACAAAAATAATGGTGCAGATAAATGATGATTACAATCTTGAGAAATAAGATAAGAACCATCTGGCTTATAGTACAAACCAAATACTCTTATTAACCATCTATCAAAACCATCAAATTTTGGAACAAAGCCATTTCTAGTATGCAATACTCTTTGGTTGTCAAATGTTATTATCTGTTTTGGCTGAAGATACAATTCAATCCATTTTGAATTATCAAGGCTTGATTTCTTAAAATTTTCTAATGCTGATTGATGTATTGGGTTTTCGGAAAAAACATTATGATAATCAAATCTAGAAATATATTTTCCCTTATCAACCGACAATAAAGGAACATTTTTAAGATTTGATTTTTTATCAAATGATGCTGGTCTAGAGACACAAAAACATTCTTCTTGTAATAAATTTATATCCCTATGGCTAAGACTTGATATGATATCATCAAGCTTAATAATACTTGTTGCAACACCCTCTTGTTGCCTTAAACACAATAATGATAATGTGTCTGGACATGGAGATACCTTTCTATGAACTTCAGTCCTAATGGCTAAATCTGGATTATCTACATGGGGCAAAAAACTTTCCTTAGAACCATAAGAGCTAATTTGTTTTTCCATACCTTCTCGTGGTACGACATGACGCAATAACTTACCATTATTTTCCCCTTCATAAACCACAGGGTACAATTGCATGCCACTTAAATATGAAAACAAGCTTTGCACCGTTTCAATAATTTCAGTCTCATCAACAAAACCGCTTGTAGTAGGTGTCAATGGTAAAACATTATCTACATCCAAACTATCCAACACATAACCAACATCTTGAAGCGTACGAATTTTTTTTGCAAATTCGTCATCTCTAGTGTGATCATGATGATAGAACTGTGCAACAATCTCATTGTTTGTCATTTTAAAACTCCCTATTAAAAATGATGGTTTGGATGTTACATGATTTAAATTTTTGTGTCAAGATGGATGGCATGATATTTTTATTATCTATGAACGTTATTAATATTATTCATAAAAGCCCACATTCTTCGCCCACACTTCACCCCCTTTTCTTTTTCAATCCCCCCACTGACATCAACGCCTTTTATTTTTGCCATAAGCGACTGATTGCTCAAAATATCTCCGACATTATCAGGAGTTAATCCCCCTGCCAAATAAATCGGCAAAGGTGAATGATTGGGGATTTTATTCCAATCAAATAAATGCCCTGTTCCGCCATAAGTACTATCAGAAAAAGTATCCAAAATCACCCCACTTGCCCCCCATGATTTAAATTCATTGATTTGATTTAAGATGCTGGCAGCGGTATCATTATGTTTCACCCGAATGGCTTTTATCCAACGTTTATTTACCGCACTGGCAAGTTTTTGGCATCTGGCAGGTGTTTCGTCGCCATGAAATTGAATGATGTCCAAAGAAACTTGTTTTGTTAGGTTGGTAAGTTCATCTTGCTCCATATTTACCACCAAAGCTACAATCGTGGTAAAGGCTGGCACGGTTAGGCTCAGCATCTTAGCAGTGTCAACATCCACAAACCTTGGGCTTGGCGGATAAAATACCAGTCCCACAGCATCCACACCAAGAGCGGTGGCAGTGTGCAAATCATCTGCACAAGTAAATCCGCAGAACTTGACGGCTAATTGGTTAAAAGATTTTTGGGTCATGTTATCAAGGATTACAAGGATTATTGAGTAGGTGGCATTGTCGCATTTATTGTCGCATTTTAAGGTATCATTAATCGGCAGACATGTCCATATCTTACCAAAAAAATTTTGTTATTTTCATAAAAAATATTAAAAATCACGAATGATATCATTGGGTTATTTTTATTTATTAAAAATATTGATAAAATATTAACTTTAAATGATAATTACCCATAAATGCAGGGATAAAATACCTTGAATTTTTCATGAAATCTGTTATTATTGTTATCACTTATGAGTTAATTATTTTTTTTGATAAAAACTGATAAGTGCCAACCCTTTCATTCCTTTCATTTCATCAGTTTTACCATAGGAGCATGCCATGACCATCAAATCCGCCATTGCCAAAGTTGAGCAAAACTATGCCCATCAGCCAGAATTTATCCAAGCTGTCAAAGAAGTTGCCATGACCATTGAACAGGCCTATGCTGACCATCCTAAATTTGAAGAATACAAAGTATTTGAACGTCTGTGCGAGCCTGACCGCATCATCAGCTTTCGTGTGAACTGGGAAAATGACAAGGGCGAGATTCAGGTGAATCGTGGCTGGCGTGTCCAGTTTAGCAATGCCATTGGCCCATACAAAGGTGGCATCCGCTTTCACCCAACCGTTACCGAGGGCACACTAAAATTTTTAGGGTTTGAACAGATTTTTAAAAATGCCTTAACAGGTCTGCCGATGGGCGGTGCTAAGGGCGGTTCAGATTTTGACCCTAAGGGTAAAAGCGAGGCTGAGATTCGCCGTTTTTGCTATGCTTTTATGCGTGAACTTTACAAAAATATCGGTAAAGACATGGATGTGCCAGCAGGCGATATTGGCGTGGGCGGTCGTGAGGTGAATTACATGTTCGCCATGTATAAAAACTTAACTCGCAAATTTGAGGGCGTGCTAACTGGCAAAGGTGTAGGACATGGCGGTTCACTCATTCGCACCGAGGCGACAGGCTACGGTTTGGTGTATTTTCTTGATAACATGCTAAAAGCCAATAACGACAGCCTAGAAGGCAAAACTGTACTCATATCAGGTGCAGGTAACGTGGCACAACACGCTGCTGAAAAGTGCTTACATTTGGGTGCTAAGGTCATCACTCTGTCTGATTCAAAAGGCACACTTGTGGACAAAGACGGCTTCACGGCAGAGAAAATTGACTGGATCAAAAAACACAAAGCCGATGGCAAAGCGTTAGAAGATTATGTTGATGAATTTGGTGGTCAATGGCTGTCAGAACAGCGTCCTTGGCAGTTTGATGCAGACATTGCCCTGCCATGTGCCACCCAAAACGAAGTCAGCGAAGATGACGCAAAAGCTCTGGTTAAGCATGGCGTAAAATACGTTGCCGAAGGGGCAAATATGCCACTGACTGCCGAAGCCATTGACGTGGTGCGTGAGCATGGTATTGCCTATGCTCCTGGTAAGGCTGCCAACGCTGGTGGGGTTGCGGTATCTGGTTTAGAGATGAGTCAAAACTCGGTGCGTAAATACAAGTCTTTTGAGGATTTGGACTTAGAATTACAAAAAATCATGAAAAACATTCATGAAAATGCCAAAACCGCTGGCGAAAAATACGGCACAACCGAAGCTGCTATTGACTATATGACAGGAGCAAATGTAGCAGGATTCATGCAGGTTGCCAATGCTCTTGTGGCGTATGGTTATCTGTAATTGTTGATTTATAAAAAATCCGTCCAAATGGGCGGATTTTCATTGTCTTTTTATCAGTGTAAGGAACGGAGTAAACAAAAGCTCACCCAAGCCTGACTTGCCTTGGGTGTGCCTGACTTTTGTTTGATTTTGGCATATAACTTAGATTTTTTAGTAGGAGTAGCCATGAAACATTATTCTACCCAAGAGACGATAGATGCTCTGCCAGCCGACAAGCTTATTGACACCATTCAAGAATTTTTTGTGGAAGGGTGCGATGTGCCACTACGCCACAATCACGCCATACAGGACACCGCTGGCGATGAGCTTGGGCGGTTTTTGATTATGCCAGCATGGCAAGCAGGCAAGCGACTGGGGCTAAAAACTGTCTCTATTTTTCCAAATAACAACAAGCAAGGTCTGGCAGGACTGCATTCGGTCTATACCTTGTATGATGCCAATACAGGTGTGCCGATTGCAATTTTTGATGGCAATGTCATCACATCAAGACGCACGGCGGCGGCATCTGCCCTAGCAGGGCGGTATCTTAGCCGTGCCGATAGCCGTCATTTGCTTGTGGTGGGGGCAGGTCAAGTGGGCAGTCTGGTGCCTGAGATGTATCGGGCGGTCAGACCTATCGAGACGGTCAGTGTCTATAATCCAAGTCCTGCCAACGCCCAAAAATTGGTGGATAAACTTACCCAAGATGGCTTTGATGCCAAAGTCGTAACCGACCTAAAAATTGCAGTGGGGCAGGCGGACATCATCAGCTGTGCTACTTTATCGACTGAGCCACTTATTTTGCGTGAATGGCTAAAACAAGGTCAGCACTTGGATTTGATTGGTAGCTTTACCCCACAAATGCGTGAAACGGACGGGGCGTGTTTTGGCGATACCAGCGTCTTTATGGACACCGAAGAAGCACTCATGAAAGCAGGCGATATGCTGTCTGCCATTGATGAAGGGTGTTTTGATAAAGACAAAGTCTTGGCAACCTTGTACGACCTATGTCAAGGCAAGCACCAAGGGCGGGCTTGTGATGACGAGATTACCGTCTTTAAATCGGTTGGCACAGGGCTTGAAGATTTGGCGGCGGCAAATTTGGCGTACGACAGTTTGAATTGATTGTCAGTTGAAGTCGTTGATTTTGAAGTGATTGATATGATTTAAGACTGGCGTTTTGGGTATGCTTACCCCAATTCTATTGGCGACAAATTGGTCGCCAAACCTTGTCTTAATCCCCGTCTTAATGAGCGGTGCAACCGCAGTATTGCCAAGTGGCGGATTGAAATTAAGCCTTGCATCAGCAAGGCTTTTTCTTTGGGCGTGTGGGAGACTAACTGTAAAATTATACTAATTTGTTATATTTTAGTTAATAAATGTTTCGTTAATTTATAATTTTGATTTTTTTGTTTTGGGGTTATAATGTAACAGCTTTATTTTATGGAGTTGTATTATGCCAGTTAAGACCATTTTGCTCATCTTGGTGGTGGCGGTTAATTTGTATTTTGCCTTTTTGCTCATCAAGGATTTAATGAAGCACAAAAGCCAAGTCATGTCCGAGCCTGCCAGTACCAAGGCTTTGCCGTTTAGTAGCCCCATCATCTTTTTCTTATCCACCATGGGCATCTCTGATTTTGCCATCAGTAGTAGCCTATATCCCAAGCTCAACTGGGTCAGCGTCAAAAAGCTCCCTGGCACGCTAAACACCCAATGCACCATTCCTGTGGCGGTCATGGCACTGGCGTACATTACCAGCATTGAAGTGGGTGTTATGACCTTGGTTGTCTGTATTGTCAGTCAGATGATTGGCTCTTATTTTGGGGCGAAGTTTGCCATTGGCTTGCCTGCTGAGAAACTAAGACTGTCTATTGGCATTGGTATGTTGGTGGCGTTCTTTATTATCCTAGGCGGTAAATTTGGACTTCTGCCAAGTGGCGGTACAGCAACCGAACTGACGGGCATCAAGCTTGTCATTGCATCTGTGACGTTGTTTATTTTTGGGGCATTAAATAACATCGGTATCGGCTCGTACGCACTCACCATGATTACGGTGTATCTGCTTGGGCTAAATCCTGCGGTTGCCTTTCCCATCATGATGGGGGCGGCGACTTTTTCGGTGCCGATTGGCAGTGCTCAATTTGTCAAATCAGGCGAATACAGTCGCAAAATCACGCTATTTACATCAACCTTTGGCGTGATTGGCGTGTTGTGTGCGGTGTTTGTCATCACAAGTCTTAATACGGCATTGCTACAATGGTTTGTGGCATTTATCCTGCTTTATAGTGCTTATGGCATGTTAAAGAAGAATTGATTGCCAAATATCAAAAACCCTTTATATTTATAAAACTTCACTCTCAACTTAAAATTGTAACTTATTGATTTTTAGTAAATTATTTTTTAAGATTGTAAGGGCGAATTGCAATTCGCCTTTGATAAATCAATCACTTGTGCAAAGTTGCCAATGGGGTTTTATAAAGGGTTTTTTAAATACAAAGCGTGAATTTTCGTGGCATAAATGTTTGGTAAATACCAGTTGTTTTTGATATGATATGAATTTTGACAAGAGATATGCCATGAGCCTTTCGCAATTTTTAGCCGATTTACACTTTGACGACAACCAAATCAAAACCGACCCCGATAGCCTAGACAACTGGGGCAAGGACTGGACAAAGCATTTTGCTCCTGCCCCATCTGCCATCATTTTTCCCAAAACAACCGAACAGGTTGCCCACATCGTCCGCCTTGCCAATACACACAATGTCTGCCTTGTGCCTAGTGGTGGACGCACAGGTTTATCAGCAGGGGCGGTGGCAAGTGCAGGCGAGGTGGTGGTAAGTTTTGATAAAATGAATGCCATTGGCACGTTTTATGAAGCTGACCAAATGGTGGAGGTGGAGGCTGGTGTTATTACCAAAGCCTTACAAGAATTTGCCAACGCCAAAAACCTATACTATGCCGTGGACTTTGCCTCATCTGGGTCAAGCCAAATCGGTGGGAATATTAGCACCAATGCAGGTGGCATTAAGGTGATTCGCTATGGCATGACTCGTAACCAAATCCTAGGCTTGACAGTGGTAACGGGCAAGGGCGACATTTTGGAGCTCAATGGCGGTATGCTAAAAAATGCCACAGGCTATGATTTTCGTCATTTGTTCATCGGAGCGGAGGGCACGCTTGGGTTCATCACTAAGGCACTCATCAAACTTGAAAAACAGCCTGTAAACTTGACCGCCATGGTGCTTGGTGTGCCTAATTTTGAATCGGTGGTAACGCTGCTTGACAGATTTGGCAAGGCGTTAAATTTGACCGCTTTTGAATTTTTTGACAGCGTAGCACTTGATAAGGTGCTAAGTGCAGGACATGCCAAAGAACCTTTTGACACCCGCACACCTTTTTATGTTTTGCTAGAATTTGAAGCCGTCTCCGATGACGTGCTAGACACCGCCATGAGCGTGTTTGAGACGTGTTGTGAAGATGGTCTTATTGAAGATGGTGTGATGAGTCAAAGTGTGGGACAGCTACATGAACTTTGGAGACTGCGTGAGAGTATCTCTGAGACGATTTCGGTGTTTACCCCTTATAAAAATGATGTGTCGGTACTGATTGTGCATTTGGGTAATTTTATTGATGACATTGAACAGATTGTCAAGGACAATTACCCTGATTTTGAGATTTGTTGGTTTGGACATATTGGCGATGGTAATTTACACCTAAATATCCTAAAACCTGATACGCTTAGCAAAGACGACTTTTTTGCCAAATGCCAAATGGTAAATAAATACGTTTTTGATACGGTCAAAAAATACAAAGGCTCAATATCTGCCGAACATGGCGTAGGCATGACCAAAAAACCCTATTTGGATTATACCCGCTCGCCCATTGAGATTGAATACATGAAAGCGGTAAAAGCGGTATTTGACCCCAATGGGATTATGAACCGTGGTAAGGTGTTTGATATTTAGAACTTTTTAAATTTAAAAACCTATTTTAGAATTATCAAGATAAGTTTTATTTATAAATTATGAAAAAACTTCGCAAAACCTTATTTTCCGCCTTGACTTACCTTGTGATGTTTATCATCATCTACACGGCGGTCAATCTGTGGCGGTCGCCTGTCATGCCAGACGGCCCTAGCCTTATCTATCAAAACAGCTCAAAACAAGTGGTGGATGTCGTGGCACAAAGCCATGATGCCCCTGTACTCATCTACTTTTGGGGGTCATGGTGTGGGGTGTGTCGCACAACCGGTCCCAACGTCCAAACCCTGCACGCCAATGGTCATGACGTGCTAAGCGTGGCGGTATCATCAGGTAATGATGATGAACTACTTGCGTATATGAACAAACATGGCTATGATTTTTATACCCTAAATGACCAACAAGGAGTGATATTTCATGAATGGGGCGGACAAGTAACGCCATCTTTTGTGATACTAGATGATGGTAAAGTTGCCCAAAGTTTTACAGGCATCGCACCGCTTTGGTTGTTAAGATTGCGGATGTGGTGGGCAGGATTATAAGGTGTACTTAGCTTTCTTAGCTTTGATGGCATTTTATAAATCTTGATAAAAATTGAGGATTTAGCCATTTTCATGGCAAATCCCAAAAACTCGCCATTACGCCCCATCCATATTGATTAACTTTGCATGATGTTGCCTTTGTTCTTGCCTGCCCCAAGCACCCAATTTAGTAGCATTGCCATAAAAGTCGCCGTACCGATACCCCCCAAATCAAATGAGCCAATCACCAAACCAAAATTACCCGTTCCCAAAATCACACTGACCGCACCCACCATCAGGTTTTTGTTATCGCTAAAATCCACTTTATTATCAATCCAAATCTTTGCCCCTGCAATGGTAATCAAACCAAATACAACAATGGACGCACCTGTCAGCACAGGCGTGGGAATGGTTTGGATTAATGCTCCAAATTTTGGTGACAACCCCAAACAAATGGCAAATACCCCTGCTACCACAAACACGAGCGTAGAGTATACCCGAGTAATCGCCATAACCCCAATGTTTTCACCATAAGTTGTCATGCCTGTACCGCCCACGCCTGCCGAGAGTGCTGTTGCCACGCCATCGGCGACGAATGCCCTGCCAAGCTCGGGGGTCAAATTCTCGCCTGTCATCGCCCCTACCGCCTTGATGTGCCCCAGATTTTCTGCCACAAGGATAAACGCCACAGGCGCGATGATGAGCATGGCATTCATCTCAAAGATGGGGGCATAAAAATTTGGCACACCAAACCAACTTGCCTGCCCAATCACCCCAAAGTCAATCGGCTTACCAAATCCCATACCATTGGCGACAATGGCATAAATAACATAAGCCAACATCAACCCCAAAAGAAGCAATAAACGTTTGACAAACCCCCTAGCAAAGACCGCAATGCCACTCATACAAAGCACAGTGATAAGCGTCATGGCAAGTTCAAAAGGTTTGCCTGCCACAGATGACACCGTAACAGGGGCAAGGTTCAATCCAATAATCATAACCACCGCTCCTGTAACCACAGGGGGCATGAGTTTTTCAATCCAGCGTGTCCCTGTTGCCATGACGATAAAACCAATCAAAGCATAAACCACACCGCAAGCGATGATGCCACCTAATGCCACGCCCAAATTAGGGTTTGTTCCACTGCCTGTGGCGTGGGCAGTTGCTGCTGCCACAACCCCAATAAAAGCAAAGGACGAGCCCAGATAGCTTGGCACTCGCCCACCTGTCATGACAAAAAATAAAATGGTACAAATCCCGCTCATCATAATGGCAAGATTGGCATCAAAGCCCATTAAAATAGGAGCAAGCACCGTCGCCCCAAACATGGCAAGGACATGCTGAATGCCAAGCATGACGGTCTGAACAGGGGGTAGGTATTCATTTGTTGCAACAGCATTTATGGCGATGTCGCCTTTGTAGGGGGTAAATTTGGGAAATAATGACATGGCTGACCTTATTGTTTTAAATCATTTTAAATTGTTTTAAATTGTCTTAATTTAAATAACCCCTTTCAATATGACGATTGAAGATGAGGTTTGGATTTTATGAGACGCAACCAGCTAAGAGCAGGTACACTCTATTCATGCAAAAACACGTGTTTTTTTAAAATATTTAACATGTAAATTGCATCATAACAGGCAGTTACGTTTTGGTGTTATCATGATTTTGTTATTTTTTTTGGGTGAGTAAATCCGTCTCAGACAGACGCCATCGTCCCTTTTTTTTGCTCACCGAGCGACCTTTTAGAGCAGCATTCCCCAAAAGTTTGTGCATAGAATGACTAGAATGGGCATGACAAATGGCACACGCCAACCCATCGGCTGCATCTGCCTGCGGTACAACATCAAGGGCAAGCAGACGACACACCATGGCCGTTACTTGTTCTTTGTCCGCCGCCCCATAGCCACAGACCGCCTGTTTGATTTGGCGCGCGGTATATTCTGAGACGGTCAAACCCTGTGCACTCAAAGAGGCAATCGCCGCCCCACGAGCCTGCCCAAGCTTTAAAGCACTGTCAGGATTTGTCGCCATAAACACCTGTTCAATGGCGGAATGTATCGGTTCATCGTAATATTTTTGATAATGCTGGACAATCCTTGTGATGCCATCAAAAATCTGACCAATACGCACAGGCATGTCCATACTGTCAGTACGTATTGTTCCTGCATCCATGAATGTCAAGCCATCACCCACTGAACGCACGATGCCGTAACCTGTCATGCGAGAGCCGGGGTCTATGCCAATGATGAGTGTCATATTAATGTGGTTTGCCCAGATAAATGTTAAAAATTGTTACCTTTGCCATCAAAAAGTTGGCGTTGGTGTAAATATTTGGTATTATAAACCATTTTTTGCCAAATTTCTAAATTTATGAACTGATAAGGAAAATATATGGGCGTTATTGTGGGCATTGCTTTGGTGTGGTTCATCATTGAGATGTTGATTTGGTATCTGCTGGCTCAGTTTATGAGTGGTTGGCTTGTTTTTTTGTGGTTTGTCGTGGCATTTTTTATCGGTCTGACACTCATCAAAAAAGCCGCCAGTACCCTAAATCCCATGGCCAAGCAGATGAAAAGTGGCGTTATCCCCAACCCTGCCAATCAACCGCCAGAGTCTGCCATCACCAAATCGCTTGCGATGGGCATTGCAGGAATTTTATTTGTTCTGCCGGGCATCTTAACTGACATTGGGGCGTTTTTGCTCTTGTTACCCGCCATTCAAAAAATGCTGACAGCCAAAGCCAAAAACTACGCCATGAATAACCAAGACAAAATGATGGCAATGATGGCAAAACAGATGGGGGGTCAAAATCCCTTTGGTGGCATGGGGGGTGTGAACCCCAATAACCCATTTGGGCAGAAAAACCCCTTTGGTACTGGCGGTTTTGGGGGCAATTATGGCAACTCTGGCACCACCATTGACGGACAAGCCAAAACAGTTAAAAAATCAGCCAATGATGACTAAGCTAAAATCACAAACAATCGCTCAATAACATTGGGCGATTGTTTATTTTTATGATAGCCATTGACCATTCTTTTGTAAGAACCATTGTTCTGGACAAAGCACCAAAAAACACACTCTAAGCATTTTGATAAATATCAATCGGTACTTTATAGGGCTTGCCTGCCATCTCTTGCACCAGTTTCGGCACAAGATAGCCCGATAATTTTTCCAAAAGTTGCCAATAAATCTGTATCGCTCTGTCTATCGGCAAATCAAAATGAGCTGCCCCTGCCACTTTGTCCAAAACATGCAAATAATACGGCATCACACCAATACCAAATAAAGCATGACTTAATTGACACAATGTCTCTACATTATCATTAACCCCTTTTAATAATACGCTTTGATTGAGCAGTACCACACCATGATTTTTTAGAATTTGGCATTTTTGGGCAAGGGCATCGTCTATCTCATTGGGATGATTGATGTGTAGCACCATGATGATGTTTTTTGGGCAGTTTGCCAATATCTCAATCAGCTCATCATCAATACGATTTGGCAATATCACTGGCATGCGGGTGTGAATGCGAATGGTTTTAATATTATCAATCGCTGATAATGCCCCAATCCATTCATTAAAACGGCGATTGTTAATATTTAATGGGTCGCCCCCGCTTAATAGCACTTCATTGATGCGTTTGTCATTGGCGATATAGTGGCAGATTTGGCGAATGTCTTGGCTGTTTGGCAAGTTCGCCCCATAATCAAAATGCTGACGAAAACAATAACGACAATGCACCGCACACGCCCCTGTTACCGTGATTAAGGCACGGCTTTGGTATTTGTGTAATAAGCCCTTCATTGGGTTGTGGGCATTCTCACCAAGTGGGTCAGCGGTATAGCCTGCCACAGGCAGACTCTCGGCAATGTCAGGCAGGATTTGGCGTAATAATGGGTCGTTTGGGTCGCCCTTTTTCATCTTATTGATAAAGGCGTGTGGCACTCTTAGGGGGAATTTATTTGGGGTGTGTACCTGCTCTGGCAGGGGCAGCTCTAACAGCTGATAAAGGCTTGCCACATCGCTTATGGCACCTGACAGCTCTTTTTGCCAATTTGGCTCATTAAAAAAAATGTCGTTCATTTTTGACAAAAATTAGTAATATTGGGTATAATAGTCGGTTAGGTGTGTCATTATAACGCATTTTGGTTTTTATTTTTATTTTTTAAGGTAATTTTCATGGCAAGTTTTTCTACCAATGATTTTAAAGCAGGCTTAAAGGTCATGCTAGATGGCAATCCCTGTTCCATCCTAGAAAACGAATACGTCAAACCGGGCAAGGGTCAAGCCTTTAACCGTGTCAAACTTCGCAATCTAAAAACTGGTAAAGTTCTAGAACAAACCTTCAAATCAGGCGACAGCCTAGAAGGGGCGGACGTTGTGGATACTGAGATGGAGTATCTGTACAATGACGGTGAGTTTTGGCATTTTATGCACCCTGAAACCTTTGAACAAATGCAAGCTGACAAAACGGCGATGGGCGATACAGTGCAATGGCTAAAAGAGAACTCAAATGCTCGTTGCACCATCACCCTATTTAACGGTTCACCGCTGTCGGTTACTCCGCCGAACTTTGTGGAACTTGAAATCGTTGAGACTGACCCTGGCGTGCGTGGCGATACGTCAGGTGGCGGCGGCAAACCTGCCAAATTAGAAACAGGGGCAGTGGTACGTGTACCGCTATTTGTCCAACAAAATGAAGTGGTCAAAGTTGATACTCGCACGGGTGAATATCTGTCTCGTGTGTGATGGTGTGATGAATGCCAAAAAACAGTCCATATATATGGGCTGTTTTTTTGTTTTTGGATTTTCGTGATGAGCTTTTTATGATAATAAAAACCCAAAAGCAGGACACTTTTGGGTTTTTGTGATGAACTGATTATTTTTTCAAATCATCGCTATCAAACGTTGATGACACTTCTGTTTTGGTCATCTCATCGGTTGGTAAGATGATTTTGTTGTCGCTTTCGGCTTCTAGCTTGTCTTGCATGCGAGCCAGATAGCGAGCTGCTGCTTCACGACCGCCAAGACCAAAGGCAAGGGCAAACGCCACCGCCACAGAGCCGAGCGTTAGACCGAAGGCAAGGTTTACAATACTATCAGCAATACCCATCGCTCTTAGACCCATCGCCAGCACAAGACCGATGATAAGGGTACGCACGATGTTGGCTAGACATTTTGAGCCTTGCTGTGAACGCTCAACCACACCTGCCACCACGCCAGAGAGCCAAAAACCGATAACCAAGATAACCGCACCTAGGATAATCTGACCGCCAAAGTGGATAAAGCTCGTTACGATATCGCCAATCTGTACAAAACCTAGTACATCAGCCGCTGCCACTGTGGCAAACAACATGGCAAAGAAGATGATACCACCACGCACCAAGCCCGATACTTTTTGCTCACCTAGGGCTTCTTGCACGCCCAGTTTGGCAGGTAATGCGTCCACTTGGGTGTTTTGTAATAGTCCCTTGATGATGTCGGCAACCATACGCACCACAAAATAGGTAACCACCAAAATCGCCACTGCCGTAAAGACATTTGGCAAGGCAGACATGATTTTGTTAAGCATGTTGGTAGCAGGACGACTGATGGCTTCTACTTTTAGAGCGTCAAGGGCAGCGATGGTAAACGGCACAATGATAAATAAGAACACCAGCGAACCCGCGATGTTTGGCAAGCTGTTTTTCTCGCTGATACCCGCACGAGTGGCTAGGGCTTGGATGTTTAGCGAGCTGACCAAATTGGTTACAATGCCTTTGACAATCTTGGCAACCACAAAACCAATAAAGAAAATCACGCCTGCGGTAAAGATGTTTGGCACAAAGGCGAACATCTTATCAATCATGTTGGTCAGTGGCGTAAACAGTCCGTTTAGCTCCAAACGACCCAGCACCATGGTTAGCACCACCAGCAAAATCAGCCAGTAAACCATGTCAGCGATGGTGCTACTCATGGGTTTGACCGATGCTTCTTGGGCTAATTTCTCATCCAGTGTGGTTTTGGACAGACCTACCAATGTGGCGTTTTTGGCAACAATGGCAATCACCCAACCAATCACACCCACGGCAGCGGCTGCCAGTAGATTTGGCACGAACAGTAATACTTGATTGACCATATTGGCAAACGGTGCTGAGATGGTGGCAAGATTAAGCTGATTGAGAGCTGCCGAGATGGCAATCACAAACACGAACCAAAAGACGATTTTGCTAAGCAGACTATGTAAGTCGTAGTTTTTGCCTGTTTGGGCGTTCATTTTTTGGTTTAGGTTGATTTTGGTTAAGGCTTTTTTGGTCAAAGAGCCAAAAATTAAGGCGGCAAAATAGCCCACCAAGAAAATCAAAATCGCCCCAATGACCGAGCCTATCGGACTGGTCATGTAATGGTTAAATACCATAAAAGAATTTGGATGCATATACGCTCCTTGACATTAAAACATAAGACAAATAAATACAGATAAATTCTTACAAATCAAATCTGACAAACAATTGTTGCAAAAATATGCCCCAACTGTCATACAATAACATCATAATCGCTTTTAGTGACACAAACTTTACAAAAGCCAAGACAAAGTAACAAAACAATACACAAACGCCATCAGTTTATCGCAAACGTCCGCTACAATGCTGGTGATATAACCAATAGTTAGCAAAACTTTTTATTCATCCTTTATTTTGATGATTAAAAAACCCAACCTTCAAGCGTGAAAGTTGGGTGTGGAGAAAAGCACGATATTTTAAAAGTCAGTTGGCTCATCAGCCAAATCAGTAAGTAAAGTTCACGCCAACACGGAAATCACGACCTGCCCCAGTTAGTGCTGTAACAGAAGCATTTTGAGTGTGCGGACGATAGTTTTTATTAAAGACATTGTTCACCGCAAAGTTTACATTCACCTTATCGTTGCCATAAGGCTTCCAGTTGGCATAGATGTCGCTGACA
>ERZ1023310.26-NODE-26-length-60777-cov-8.356790_pt1 | contig 60777 bp, 51 predicted proteins | sample MGYA00380476_ERZ1023310 | MGnify/ENA primary metagenome ERZ1023310 (study PRJEB33173, sample SAMEA4830346) | metagenome | study: EMG produced TPA metagenomics assembly of the PRJEB25223 data set... | reverse complement strand
ACCACCTGATACCGACAATGATATGCCGTATTCTTTGGCGTATAAGGCACATTCATAGGTGGCGTGTGTGATGTAGCGTTCTCGTTTGACAAGCTCTGCTGACATGGGTAGTCCGATTTTACGGATTTCTTTGTCGGTTAGTGTGCCTGTTTTTAATTTGTGCCAATAGTCGGCGGTGTGGGTGGTTAGGATTTCTTGCTCGGATAAGAGTTGGGGGTGAAATAGGTTATCGGGTGTGATAATGCCTTCTTGGAGCAGTTTTTGGGGAATTAGGTCGTATTTTGCCATAGGAAAGCGGTGGGACGCTGGTACACTATGGCAAAATAGGGGCGAATGAGCGATTTTTAGCATGGCTTATTGGGCGGTGTGGGTGGGTAGAAAAAACGTCCGCTTTTCATCGTCCACAACCGCTTTTATCTCATCGCCCACGTCCACATAATCCCCTGCAAACTGGCTTGGCTCATCGTCTGCCAGCACGAGCGTCATGATACCCCGAGCCACTTCGGTAAGCCCTGCTAAGGCTTGCAGATAACAGCCGAGCGATTTGTCAGTCAATGGGTTAAACTCCACGTCAAAGGCAATCTTGGCACGCACTTCGCCGTCTGTGGGGTCAAACTCAATCCCACCAAAGCTCACGTTCATGTTCATCTTGGCAATCTCCATAAGCATGGCGGTATAATGACTCACAGGCACACTGTCGTCTAATATGCCAAATGCCGAGACAAGCTGATTGTCTTCGTTGATACGAAACACGCACGTCCAGTCGTTCTCACGGTCGGTAAAGCCCATGATAAGATGATGTGTGTGTCCGCCGTCATCAGGTGGGCGGTGGTCGTATTTCCAGTCTTGTTTGTCAAGCCACGCCATGATGTCGCAGGTTATGGGGTGCGATGTGGGCTTGGCGGTGGGGGCGGTTAGGATTTGTTTGGGTTTGACGGTTTTTGGGGTATCTGCCCCCTTGTCCGCCACTTTATCTGCTGTGGTGTCCGCTCCTGTATCAGGCTTGGGTTTTTTAAATAGACTTTTGATTTTTTTAAACATAAGGTTGCCTTGGTTGTATTTTAAAAGATTGATATTTCAAGAATTAGCATAACAAAAAATGGGGGAATTAAAAAGCATTATTTGGGGTTTTTGGGGATTTTTCAATTTGACAAATTTGACAGGGGCATTCACTTTTAAATCATCATTTACTTACCGTTAAATACTGCGGTGCAGGTAGCCAAAATGACTTATCATAACGATAATGGTCGGTGCAATCCACGATGATGATACTGTCCTGCTTTTTATGCCAAATAAAGTGTAACACCATATCAGACGTGTGATAACGTCCTGTTGTACTTAGGCGGTAAGACGGTATGCCGATGCGATAATGCCACAGATGATTGGTGTGGGTGTAGGTATAAGTATAATTGGGGTCGGTTGGCAACAGATTTCGCCAAGACGGGCTGATTTTGCCTTTATAATGACAAAAAACAGCATGGTCAAATCCGTGTTGCTCAACCAAATAAATAAAATCCACAATCGCATTTTGTAAATTGGACGGAAAATTAGGATATTCTTTTACAAATTCATCGCCAAATAAAATATCGGTCATAAAAAAGCCCTGTTTGTCATCAGGGCGTATTATATCAGGATTGTTTAGGCGTGGTTAATTTGTTTGGCACGGTTTAATAAAAACGCATGAATTTGTGATTTATCCAGCCCTTTTGGCAAAACAACCCTATCGGCATGAATGGCTTTATCCATACGCTGTCGGTCTAAGGCAATGGGCGTGTAGTCGTCTGTCATGTGTTTATCATGATATACGCCACGATAGATGTGCCGTACATATTGATGATGTACGGCATGGGTATTGTCAATGATAGGAGTAAATAACATGGAAAGCTCATAAATACTATGCAATAATGCATATTTTAAACATTTTTAATCTCGCAAAACAATCATCATTTTTGCCGTCATCATTCAAATTTCCCCCAAAATTTGCTATGATAACACTTTACAATCAAGAACAGCCCCATGACCCATTCAGCAATCCTACAACTACACCAAGTCGCCATTGGACGGGGCGATTTTATCTTGTGCGATGATGTCAATCTCACCCTACACGCAGGCGATGTGTGTCATCTCATCGGTGAAAACGGACTGGGCAAAACCACCCTACTCAACCAAACCGCAGGGCTACTCCCTACCACGCACGGCACGATAGAAAAATCGCCACTGGTGTACGTCTCTCATCAGCTGGGTATCAGCCCTGCCTTGACGGTCGCCCAAAATTTACGGTTTTTGTTTTCGCTGTATGATGTGCAGGCGGATAATGATACCATTGATATCGCCCTTGACATGGTTGGGCTGTATGGCTTGGGCGATACGTCCAGCGTTCAGCTATCAGCAGGACAAAAAAGACGAATCGGACTGGCACGGCTGTTTATCATGACCCCCACCCATGCCCCCTTATGGCTACTTGATGAGCCTTTGACTGCCCTAGATGTGGCAATGGTCGCCAAATTAGAAAAACGCATGGGCGAGTTTGCAGACATGGGCGGAGCGGTGCTTGCCACGAGCCACCAAGCCATGCAAGGGGCAAACCGTGTGCTAGACTTAGCGGAGTTTGCCCTATGAGAACCCTACTACAACGAGAATGGCAAATCAAACGTCAAGGGGCGGTGCAGTGGCTCTACCCCTTGGTGCTGTTTTTACTTATCATCACGCTGTTTCCGCTCGCCATTGGGGCAGAGCCTGCCACGCTGTTACGCTTGGCAAGTTCGGCGGTGTGGATAGCGGTGCTGTTGTCGCTCGTTATGGGCATAGAAGAGCTGTTTCGCCCTGATTTTGATAATGGCACGCTTGCTGAGCTTGTCGTCTCAAATACCCCACTTGCCACATGGGTAGCCGTGCGGTTGGCGGTGCATTGGCTGTTTAGTGCAGGCTTTGTGGCGGTGTTATCATTTCTAGCGATACCCTTGTTTGGCTTGCCTGTGGGCGACACGCTCATGCTGGCGGTATCTATCGTGGTCGGCTCGCCCATGCTTCTTATGCTGTCCGCCATCGCAAGCTCGCTCACGCTTACCCTAAAAAACGGGGCGGTACTTGTGCCACTCATCGCCCTACCCATGCAACTGCCTGTGCTGATTTTTGCCACAGGGGCGGTGGATTTGTACGCCACAGGGCTAAATGGCTTGCCCATTCTTGCCATGCTTGGGGCGGGCAGTATTTTGGCAGTGATGATAACGCCTTTTGTGATTGCAGGGATTTTAAAAATGGCGTGGGCGGATTGATTGGGGTTTTTGTTTTGCAAAAAGTATGCTACAAAGAAAACCGTTCGTGGTGAGCCGTGCCCCCACAACGGTTTTCCTACCCGAAGGTACGGCTTAGGGCGAACGGAAAACTAGTTTTACACACTTTTTAGACTACCACCATATTTTTTAATATCATACAAACACAACAACCGTTTTACTTCGGTTACTGCGTTTGCACTCAAGCTTTTATTTGGCAAATTTTCCATTAAATAACTTTTAACTTCTTCAAAAGTCAAGTTGTCATGATAAAAATTCCAAAATATCAAATTGTATTTTTTGTTATTAGATAGCGATTCGTCAATAGATATATCCATGATTGAGCTGTACTTTGAGTTAATCTGATTATAATTATTAAATTTTGTTGATGAAATATGAGCATTTAATTTCTTTTTTTGCAAATTTTTAATTCTATCCACATTATCTATTTCCTGACATATATTAGAAAATGCAAATATAGGAAAAATATTCTTATTAGACAGAATTGGATGTTTATTTATTATTTTAATAAGCTCTACATTCTCTTCATCAATGATATTGAAATAATCTCTTACGATGTCGTTTAAATTTCTAAAATCATAACGAATATTGTTTTTTGACCCTATAGCCAAAACCATATCATCGTTATCTAAGTTGTCAATATCATCTGTGATTGTTACAGCAACCCCACCATTTCCTACAACAATTTTATGCCAAACAGACTGAACTTTTCTAATTTCCATTGCAGAAACACGTAAAGTTAAATCTGATATTTTTTGGTAAATAGCAGAGAAATTATCTGTTTTTATTTTGTTTATTCTTATCGTTCCAATTTCACTGATTTGTATATCATGCTCTATAACTTCAGTGTTCATATTACCATTGTCAAATTCTACTAGCAAAAAATTATTTCTGATTTTTTCAGCTTCTTCCGAATTAACATCAACATAAGAAAATATAGTCTTCAATATACTAATTATATTCTCATCAGCCAAACTATAACCTATAAATATAATTGGGTTGTGCATAAATAATGATAAAATTTGAGCCTTAATCAACTCATATTTTTTATCAAATTTTTCATAATCTGATTCTGTAATAACAATACTATCATAATCAGTAACACAGCCATGAATTTTATAAACTGAACCATAAGGATTACTAAAAAGTATTTTATTACCAACCAAAGGGTTGAATTTAAAGACATGCTCTATGAACTGATCATAGTTTGTTGTAATAATAGAGCCAATATTCTTCCTTGCTTTTATTAAATCTGCCAACTCTGATTTTTTTTCACTTTTCTCTGATGTATCGCTTAAAATTTGACTGATATATATTTTAAATCTACTTATTTTTAACTCCTTATCCATGTTTTCATAAAAAATATCATTTACATCTTTAAAATCTGAACGATTCTTTGATATTTTTTCAAAATCAAATTCCAATTTTTCCGCCAACTTTTTATAATTCACCTTTCCCTCATTTGAAAAATCAGACAATAACTCCAAAAATAATCTTTTCTCTCCATATATATCAATGGCAATTTTTTCCAACAACTCTCTCCAAGTATAAGACACGTTCAAATATCTTAAACTAAAACCAGTTCCCAAAAACAAAACTGGATGATTTCTCATTTCTTTAAAAAACTTCTCAATACTCATAAAATAACCTTTGCACTTCCCAAAATTGCCAAATTACTTAGATTTTATCACTCGCTTGTCTCACATACCCCCAAACTCTCCATACTCCACCGTGGCACGCACGCCACCGCCAAATCGTCCGCCTGCCCCATGCCCAGACGGCAATACCCTGCATAGGCTATCATCGCCCCATTATCGGTGCATAGGTGCAAGGGAGCATAATGCACGCTCGCCCCCATCTTAGCAAGGGCGGTCTCCAAATGCGTGCGTAAGGTCGCATTGGCAGACACGCCCCCTGCGATGACGAGTTGTTTTAGCCCTGTCTGTTTTAGGGCTTTGGTGCATTTTTTGACAAGCGTGTCCACCACCGCATACTGAAAACTTGCCGAGATGTCCGCCCGTACCACAGGGTCGCTGTCGCTCCCTTTGGTGTCTTTGATGAGGTTATGCACGGCTGTTTTCATGCCACTAAAACTAAAATCTAGCCCCTTACCCATCATCGGACGTGGCAAATCATAGGCATGGGGATTACCCCCTTTGGCAAGTCGCTCCACGTTCGGCCCCCCAGGGTAAGGCAGACCAAGCATTTTGGCGGTTTTATCAAAACACTCGCCCACCGCATCATCAATGCTCTCACCCAATATCTCATACCGCCCCACGCCGTCCGCCCTGACAAGCATGGTATGACCGCCCGAGACGAGTAGGCAGACAAAAGGGAAATTGACCCCTTTATCATTTTCTATCATCGGAGCAAGCAAATGCCCTTCCATATGATGAACACCAATGGCAGGTAAGCCAAGCCCATAGGCAAGCGTCCGCCCAAATAACGCCCCCGTCATCAATGCCCCAATCAAGCCGGGCCCCTTGGTGTAGGCGACCGCATCAATGTCGGATTTGGCGATATTTGCCTTATCCAGCAGCTCATTAAATAATGGTACAAGTTTACGAATGTGGTCTCTACTGGCAAGCTCAGGCACGACCCCGCCATAAGTGGCGTGTAGCTCAATCTGGCTATATAACACTTGGGCAAGCACCCCACCTTGACCGCCGTTTAATTCACTATCATAAATGGCAAGTCCTGTCTCATCGCAGGACGTTTCTAAACCTAATACTTTCATGATTTGTTTTCCAAAAATTTGGGGTATTATAGCATTTTTATTTATCGTGAAAGAATTTAAAATTTGCCACCTTGATAAGAGCGAATGTGATTCACCCCTACACACCCGTATTGCAAAAAACATTTTAATTAAGTAATGTTAATCATTTTAATGTTTAAATTCATTGAAAAATTTATCAAGCTATGTTAATTTTACATTTTTAACCGAATCCCACACCAAAATGCCAAACACCCCCAAATCCCCCTTTATCATCGGCTTAACAGGCGGTATCGGTAGCGGAAAAACTGCCGTGAGCGACCATTTTGCCACGCTCGGCATAGACGTGATAGATGCTGATGTCATCAGCCATACCATCACCGCCAAAGGCTCGCCTGTATTAGATGAGCTTGCCCACGCTTTTGGGGCGGATATTCTTACGGACGGTGTGCTTAACCGCACTTACCTGCGTGAGCTTGTCTTTGCTGACCCTGCCAAACTTGCCACGCTAAATGCCATCACCCACCCTGCCATACGCACCCAAATCAAGCACGAGCTTGACCACGCCAGTAGCCCCTACGCCATATTATCCGCCCCGCTTTTATTAGAAAGTATTAAAGGCGATGATAAGGGTTTGACCGCCCTTTGTGATAGGATTTTGGTGGTGGACGTGCCGATAGAGCTACAAATACAGCGAGCCAGCAGACGAGACGGACAAAGTGATAAGGACATTTTAGCAATCATTGACAAGCAAATCCGCCGAGATATACGCCTATCTTATGCCAATGACGTGATAGATAATACAGGGAGTTTGGCTAATTTATATCGCCAAATCAATGCGTTACATCAAACATATCTGGCTATGGCAAACGATTTAGCAAAAGATAAATGATTTAAAAAGCACCTTGTAAGCAAATGCTTACACGCATTGATGACATTGGCGTATTTTCTTATGGGCTAGATTTTGGCATAATACGCACATCAGCAAGGATATGGCAAATGGATAAGCCAACATGGAAGACCGCTGATATTATGGAAGCCCTTATGGATAACGCAAGTAGCAAAACCCCTATGAAACCACAAACTCCCCCAAGTTTGTGGTTTTGTTTTTATCCATTTTATAATCATAAATATGGTTAAAAAGTAAGGTGTGTACCACGCACCTTTTAAATAAAAAATCATATTGGTACATGATATACACCCTGCCACCAAACAAATATTTGACAACTCAGCGACTACCCAAATACAGCCCCACCATCGCCACCAAATACAACAGCCCTGCATACGCCAGCATATTGACCCACACAGGTTGGGGCAAGCATTTATGACGCAAGCCCCAATTTAACCACGCAAACACAGGGGCAAACAAAAACGACAAGGTCATGGCAAAGGCAATCATCTTACCCACCATACCCCCAAACAGCCCAATGACCACCCCCGCCATCAACAGCGAGCCTAGCGTCCAGTAGCGAAGGTGTTTTTGTTGGGTGTTGTCATCAAGCGGTCGGTTTTGTAAAATCGCCACCGCTTGCTGATTGCCCCGTGAATAGCCGTCCACCGCCACGATTGTCGTGCCATAGATACACACAAACGCCACAAACAGCATAGGCAGACGTGTCCACTCGCCAATGGCGTGGGCGTACATACCCACGAACTCACCGACAAACTTACCGCCTTGTAGTGGCTCGCCATCGCCTATCGCCACCATCGCCCCCAACGCCATGAACATGAGTGCCAGTGCCACGCTCACGGCATAGCTGACATTAAAATCACGGCGATAGCGGTGCTTATAGTCAGGGTTGATTTTGTTTTTTTCGGCAATCCACAGCGAGCTTGACACACTAAGCTCCATCGGAGCAGGCATCCAGCCCATCAGTGCCACCAAAAACGGCACGGCACTCCACACCCATGGGGACGGGGGCGACACAGGGGCAGACGGTATGGGATTTGCCATGACCATGACAAGGGCGACCAGCGTGATGACACTTAGAGCAAGCATGATAAATTTGGAGATGTGGTCAAGTTTTTGGTATTGTTTGCCAAAGATGAGCCACACAAAACTTATCATGATAATCGCATTTAACATTGGCAACGGCACGCCCTGTCCCATCATCATGCCAAGCAGTACCGCCGACAGTAGCGTACCCCCTGCGACATTGACGACTGTGGCGAACATATTAAACACCAAAAACAGCATGAGATAGCCACGCCCACGCTCGGCATAGCCTGCCAGTAGCGTTTTGTCGTTTTGGTTGGCATAGTCAAAGGCAAGACGAAAAAAGGGATATTTTAAGGCATTGACCAGCACAATCAGCCCTGCCAATTGCCAGCCATAATACACGCCTGCTTGTGTGGACGCAATAATGTGCGAACCGCCCACACAGGACGACGCCATGATGATACCAGGCCCATACTGGCTAAAAAATGCGGATTTGGGCGGTGTGGATAAAGTAGTGAGTTTGGTTGTCATGATAAACCCCGATAAATAAAGGGCAACCCATGACCGTCCACACCAAAAACTACCCTGATGATGACCACCAAGGATAAAGACAATAAGAATGACACGATTAGTTTCCTACGCCAGTATTAACTGTATCAGGTTCACGGGTATTTCTCAGCCGTCATGGACAGCACCCCGACTAATGGAGCGGTTATTGTATAAAATTTCACCCAGTTTGACAATATCATTTTGCCAATTTTTAGCATAAAAAACACCTTGATAGCCATCAAGGTGTTTATCATTCATGCCGTCATATTAGGCAGGGATACGCAACACTTGACCCACATAGATTTTGTCAGGGTGAGATAGTAGCGGTTGGTTCGCTTCAAAGATTTTGTTGTACTCGTTGGCATTGCCGTACATTTCTTTGGCGATTTTAGATAAGGTATCGCCTGATTTGACGGTATAAAAACGAGACTCAGGCTCTGGGGTTGCCACGGTTAATTGGTCGTCCACTTGGGCAACGTGCTGAACGTTACCAGCAGCAAGCACCGCTTTTTCACGGTCGGCTTGCGATGCGGCCATACCTGACAGGACAACCGTATCAGTATTACCATTATAGTTGACCTTTAAGCCAGTGATATTAGCATTAGCTTGCACACGAGCCAACAGCAAATTGGCAATCTCTTGGGCGCTAGGCTCAGCAGGAGCTGATGTTGTTGGTGTAGGGGTTGTTGGGGCTGATTGCTCTTTTTTATTGCGGTTAAATACTTTATCGCCGATGTCTTTGGCAAAACTAAAAATACCCATGATGGCTCCTTATTTGGATTTGATAGAAAGTGTGTTGACGTTTAGCATGGTTTGTCTAGCAACCATCCTTAAACTCCCTGCTATCTTAGTATAAAATGATAAAAATTTGCACTGTATTTATGCGTAAAATTGTTATACTTATGTAGGGCATGCCTACCCTTTATAACACAATTTAATATTCAGAAATTTTATAGCAATAAAATGATGCTTTTGCATGAAAAATGGCTATCCGACCACTTAAATTTAAAAAATTAAGTAAAAAATCTTAAAAATTTACCCAGTTTAAGTGGTCGGATTGTTTTTCATCGTCAAAAACTTGCTTGATAGAATGACTATCAACCTGCGTTTTTTCCTTGAAAAACGGGCGATTCCCCTGCTTTTTTAAACAGGCATTTTTCATTACAAACATAAAAGGCAGGCGCGCCCTAATGACATAAAAAAACCACTTTTTAAAACTAAAAAGTGGTGTGTGTTTGACTTCTGCCTGGCTTATACTTTGGCAGACACGTAGTTAATGGCTTTTTGAACAGTGGTCAGCTCAGCTGAATCTTCGTCAGGAATGGTAATACCAAACTCATTTTCAAACGCCATCACAAGCTCCACTAGGTCAAGAGAGTCTGCACCTAGGTCGTCCATGAAAGACGCTGCATTGTTAATCTCGTCAGCATTTAGGCTAAGTTGCTCAGCAACGGCTGCTTTTACTTTGGCTTCGATATCGCTCATAAGAGTATCCTTTTTAACATGGGAATTTAAGAAAATCAGCACCAATGATTTGATGACTGAAAACTTGTGTATGATAAAACATTTTTGTCATTTGTGCAAGTGCTATTAGTACGCTCGTTCACAAATTTACATAAAATCGTGACGTACACGTGACAAATCACATGTACATGCCACCATTGACCGCCAGCACTTCGCCAGTGATGTAGCTTGCCCCATCACTTGCCAAAAACGACACCGCCGCGGCAATCTCATCAGGCTGTGCCATACGTCCAAGCGGTACAGCATCAAGCATGGAGCTGACCAAACGTTCATCTAACTCTTCGGTCATGTCTGTCTCTACAAAGCCAGGAGCGACACAGTTTACCGTTACGCCACGAGAGCCAATCTCACGAGCCAACGCACGGGTAAAGCCCTCCACGCCTGCCTTGGACGCGGCATAGTTGGTCTGACCTGCATTACCCATCTGCCCGACCACGGATGTGACGTTAATGATACGTCCAGAGCGGGCTTTCATCATGCCACGCACCGCACGGCGACTCATGCGATAGATGGCGGTCAAGTTGGTGTCAAGCACGCTCGCCCAGTCTTCATCTTTCATTCGCATGAGCAGACCATCTTTGGTAATGCCTGCGTTATTGACCAGTACATTGACCGAACCATACACACTATCAATCTCTTCAAAGAGCTTATCAATCGCCGCATCATCACAGACATCAAGCACACGCCCGATACCGCCCGACTCAGACAGATACTCTTCTATCGCTTCTGCCCCACGCTCGCTGGTGGCGGTGCCAATGACAAAATGCCCTTCGCTGGCAAACTGTGCGGCAATGGCACGCCCGATACCACGGCTTGCCCCTGTTACTAGGATAATCTTACGACTCATCTAATTGCTCCAATTTTTCTAAACGTGCTAATTTGTCCGTCGGCAAAGCGACAATCGGTGTCTCTTGGCGTTTGGCAAGGTTGGATAGGACATTGCCCGGTCCGCATTCAATCACAACATCGATTTGTTTATCGGCAAGTTTTTGCATGGTTTGTGACCACAACACCGGCATGGATAACTGTTCGGTCAAGGCGGTCTTGATGTCGTTGACATGCTTATGCACTTGGGCATGACGGTTTTGGATGACGGGGATTTGGGCGGTGGCAAATTCGGTCTCATCCAAAAGTTTTGCCAATGCATCACTGGCAGGGTTCATCAGCTCACAGTGCGATGGCACAGAGACTTTGAGTGGCACCGCCTTTTTGCCCAGTGCTTCTACCGCTGACAGCACATGGCTCACACCCACTTGTGTGCCTGCAATCACCACTTGACCAGGGCTATTAAAGTTGGCAGGACCTACAATGCCTGCGTTTTCGGTAGCATCTTCGCACAGACTGGCGACCTGCTCATCATCTAATCCTAGCACCGCCGCCATCTGCGTATCTATCCCTGCCACCGCCCTTGTCATGAGCTTACCTCGTTCATGCACAAGCTTGACCGCATCTGTCAGGCTAAGCACGCCACTTGCCACCAATGCCGAGTACTCACCGAGCGAATGCCCTGCCAAACACAGCGGTGTTATTCCCTGTGCTGACAGTTTGTCTTTGACAATCTGCCAAATCGCCACGCTCGCTGTTAGTAGAACAGGCTGGGTAAACTCTGTCTTGTTTAGGCGACTCTCATCATGGGTTATCTCCCACAAATCCATGCCCAAAGCACGACTTGCTTCGTCAAACGTAGTCTTTACCACACTAAAATGCTCGGCAAGCTCATCCATCATGCCAATGGTCTGCGACCCTTGACCAGGGAAAATCACTGCCACACGTTTTGTTGTCATGTTACACCATTTTTTATCAAACATTCATCACGCTGATGAACGTGTCATTTTACCATAAATAATAAACATTTGTTTACAAATTATCGAATAAATTTGCAAGCAAATTTTTTACAATTTAACGCCCGATAGCCATTAGACTTCTTTTTAAACCCCAATTTTGTGGATTTTTTAAAACTTCAACCCCGGTATTTACAAGGGTTTTTTAAATTTGGCAAGAAGTCTATTTTTATAAAACAGTTGTTGTTTAAATTAAACTGTACCATAAAAACAGGCACGTCCTGCTGATAGCCATCAATATTTAAAATAAAAAAGCCAAGCTCATGCGGTCATGGAACTTGGCTTAGGCTTGGTTTTTACAAGGTAGAAACCAAACAAATTAGCTTTCGGCGGCTACTTTAAATAGCTGACGACCACGGTAAAAACCGTCTTTGGTCGCATGGTGACGAATGTGTTTTTCGCCAGTGGTAGAATCAATGCTTAGAGTAGCAACGCTGATACGGTCGTGAGAACGACGCATATCACGGCGTGAACGGCTTTTGCGGTTTTGTTGAACTGCCATGATAGCTCCTAAAATAAAGTACGGCAAATGACTGCCAAATTTAAATGAAAGTGGGTATCTGTGGCGGTAGCATCATTTTCGCCTAATCAAATGGGTGCAGATACATTAAACGCCCTATTATACCAAAAATTTGACATTTTAAAAGCCCATTTTTGCAAAATTTACAAAATATTGGCTTAACCCGACAGCTTGCCCTTTAACTGCCCCAACACAGCAAAGGGATTCTCGGCAGGTTCATCCGCCACGTCGCCCACGCTGTCTGTATGCATATCACAATCATCATGGCGTGGCGAGAGCGGAATGGCAAGCAGTAGCTCATCTTCTAGCATGTCCGCCACGGGGAGCATTTTTTTGTCATCGGGGCAAATCTCATCTAACAGGACATAATCTGCCGTCTCATCTAGGGCTTCTAGGTAGCCAATCTTGTTTTCGCTCTCTAAGATTGCCATGCGGTAATTGCCCGAGACATCCACAGGCATGGGGTCAAGACAGCGTTGGCACGCCACGGACAGCGTCGCTTTGACATCATAGGTTAGCCACAGGATTTTGTCTTGTCGGGCGAGCGTCAAGGCAACGCTTAGCAAATCACCACTAGCGATAACCTGCCCTGCCAGACGTGGCAAGGCAGTCATAGGAACATCGCCCTGCCATGTAAAGCCGATGTCTGCCCATTTGTCAAAGGCGATGTTTTGGGGCAGTGTGCCTGATTGGTTCATGGGTGCGGTCATCTTGTCATCATCATAAAAATTTGGCTTATTATTTCATAAAACCTGCCAAAATTCACGCAAAATTTGTGGGGCGTGGTATAATTTTTGTTTTTAGATTCAGATAACACTCCATGAGCACCACTGATTTTAGCAAGCTGGGTCTGCACGCCCAAACATCACTTTGGCAAGCCTTTTATGATGACAAAACCATACAGGCGTGCGTGGCAGACGTGTGCCGTTTTGATGAGACATATCGCACGCTAAAACGGACGTGGCAAACCCTAAGCGATGATGAGCATGAACAGACCGACTGGCTCATCGCCCTATTTAACCATCTCTATCAGCACAGTGCCATGCCGACCCTACTCGTACGTGGTAAGAGCGAGCCTGAATACTTTGCCAGCAAAGACGGCATGCCTGCCCGCATTGAGTTCGCTCATGGGTTCTTCCAAAGTGCGTTGCATGAGATAAGTCATTGGTGCGTGGCAGGGGCAACACGCAGGGGACTTGATGATTTTGGCTATTGGTACTGCCCTGACGGGCGAGATGAGATGACCCAACGCCAGTTTGAGAAGGTAGAAATCAAACCCCAAGCCATCGAATGCCTGCTGTCATTGGCGTTGGGGCGGTATTTTTATGTCTCAGCGGACAACCTAAATGCCGATTTTGACACATCAAACAGCACCTTTGCCACAGACGTGTACGCCCAAGCTCATGCCTATTTGCAAAATCCACACGCACCGTCTCACCCTTTATCCAAAGATGCCAAACGCCTGATTTGGGTGTGTTTAGACATGAATATGGCAAGGCAGGGGGTGATTTGTAAATATCATTTACCCCACAAATCCATCTAACACATTATCAGTTTATAAGGACAATCCATGAAAACACTCTACATCCACCCTGACAACCCCCAACCCCGTCTGATAGACGAAACGGCAACCGCCTTATCATCGGGCAAAGTCATCATCATACCGACCGAGTGTGGCTACCGTTTCGCCTTTGGGATGAGTGCCAAAGACGCCTTTGAACGCTTGGTGCGTCTGGGGTCGGATGAGTCTGATTTGCTGTTGGTGTGTCAAAACATCAGTCAGCTGTCGGATGTGGCGGTCGTGGCAAATGACGCTTTTCGCACCCTAAAAAGCGACTTTACACCCCAGCACGCCTTTATCTTGGAGCCAACCAAAGCGGTCAATAAAAAAATCATCAGCAAAAAATCACTTCGCTTTACCACATCTGCCACGCCCGTGATGACGGCATTGTTAGAACAAATTGGCGAGCCGTTTTTTATCGCCCCACTCGTCTATCAAGGCGAGCCTGTCAGCGAGCATTATGACATCACGGACAAATTAGACTCACAAGCAGACATCTTTGTGGATGTGGGCGTGATTGATGATGTTGAGATAAGCGTGGTTGATTTGACGGGTTAGGATTTGTTTTTATTGGTAGATTTTTAAAACCCAAATGCCAATTTTAAAAAACAAAAAAGGTGCAAATCGCACCTTTTTATCCGTCTTGCCTGTTATTTACGGTCAGGCAAATTGATGTTCATTTCAAGCACATCAAGGCTCTCTTCATGACGCTGTTTGATATTAACATCATCAATCTGTACGCCACTGATGAATTTATTAACCACCGCCAAAATCTCACGCTTCATCTCATCCACACGCTCAGGGGTTAGGCGAGTGTTTAGGCGGTCGTGGCTTGCGACGATGACTTTTAGGCGGTCTTTGGCGATAGACGCACTGGTTGGCTCATCGCCCCCACCAAATAACGTACTCCAAAATCCTTTTTTCATATCAGCCCCCGAACAACTTAGCAAAGAAACCTTTCTTTTTGACATCAATGTGACGCAAAGGACGGTTTTCACCCAAGAATCGTGCCACGATGTCATCATAGCATTGACCTGCTGCCGAGTCTTTAAAATAAATGACAGGCTGACCGTGGTTTGACGCTTCTAGCACAGCATTCGACTCTGGAATGACGCCGATGAGTGGCACTTTTAGAATGTCATTGGCAATGTCATCAATGTCCATCATCTCACCGTGAGCGGCACGCTCTGGGTTGTAGCGAGTAATGATGAGATGTTCTTTGACGCTACCTCCTTCTTCGACACGTTTGGTGCGAGACTGCAAGATACCGATGATACGGTCAGAATCTCGCACGCTCGATACTTCTGGGTTGGTGACAATCAAAGCTTCATCGGCGTGATACATGGCAAGCTGTGCCCCACGCTCAATCCCTGCCGGACTGTCGCAGATGATGTAGTCAAAGCCTAGCTCATCAGACAGCTCTTTCATGACCGCTGCCACGCCTTCGTCGGTTAAGGCGTCTTTATCACGAGTTTGAGAAGCAGGTAAGATGTACAGATTTTCCTGCTGTTTGTCTTTGACCAGTGCTTGTGAGAGCTTGGCATTACCACTGATGACATCCACAAAGTCATAGACAATGCGGTTCTCACAGCCCATGATAAGGTCAAGGTTACGCAAACCCACGTCAAAGTCGATGATGACCGTCTTATAACCACGCTCTGCCAGACCTGCCCCAAAAGACGCACTGGTGGTGGTCTTACCCACACCGCCTTTACCTGATGTTACTACGATGATTTTTGCCACAGGGCAACTCCTTATAATTTGGTATTGCTACATTTATCAATTTAGCAATTTAAAAAATACTTTGTGCTCAACTGTCTTTTTTATCATTGCTGTTATTTTTACCCTATTCATCAATGATTTACTACCAGTTAAGATTTAGAAAAAATTTATCTATTTTACCATAATTTTAGGGCATGTTGAACTTTTGTATTTGCAATGAAAATCACGAAAAATCGCACGTTTTTCAAGGAAAAAGTGAAGTTTGATAGTCGTTCTATCAAACAAGCTTTTGACGATGAAAAACAATCCGACCACTTAATCGTGTAAATTTTAAGAGTTTTAACTTAATTAAATCTCTTTCCAAACTAAAAATAAACCCTTATAAGTATTGGGGTTGAAGTTTTTAAAAATCCATAAAAATCAGGGTTTGGAAAGAAGTCTATTTTTTAAATTAAGTGGTCGGATAGCCATTTTTCATGCAAAGACACCATTTTATTTCTATAAAATTTCTAAATTTTAAATTGTGTTATAAAGGTTCAACATGCCCTGAACAATGATAAACCAAACCCATCACGCCATGAGCGTAAAGATAAGCCCCTTATCTTCATCATAGCTGACTTGCACCGCCTTATCTATCATCTCAAGCGGAATGGCGTCGCTTAGGCAGTAGGTGCCTGCCACCGAGATCAACGTGGGGTTGAACTTTTGGCAAAAAATACGAGCGTGTTTGTCGCCTGTCGCCCCAGCAACCAGTCGCCCTTGTCCATGCCCATAAATGTGCAAACTGTTATCGGTAATGGCCTCTGCACCATTGTTTACCCCACCGATGATGATTAAATCGCCACCTAAGTGTTGTAAACTCTGACCTGAACGAAGCATTTGACCATGCACTCTACTGGTTACACCTTGCTCTTGCTGGGGGATGGTTTGGGGTGTAGGCCGATTGCTAAACTCGCCTGCTTGCTCTGATGATTTTAGTTGTGATGATTGAGATTGTGATGATGGGGCATTATTATCCACACTACTTGTTTTTGACGTTGGGGCAAAATGTGAGTCAACTGGCAAAATGCGTTCCATACGTTTACCATCAGCAGGAAAGCTCGCCAATCGTAGGGCATTTGCCTGCTCGCTTAATACACCATCAACCACGCCTATCGGCTGTACGCCCATCTGCCACAACATCTCAACCAATGCCGACAAATCAAGCTTACACTCACTGTCTAGCACCACAGGCACGGACGTGTTGTCTTTTAATAGAACACTTAGTTCATCTTGAATGGCAGTTAAGTCATCGGTGTGTAGTTTTAGACGGCTAAAACTGAGCATCTTGCCAAATAAAGTAATCGCTTTCATAATATTATTACCATTATTACCATTGTCTAACATTTTGTCAATTTTACCATTTTTTTTGATATTTTAGGGTAAAATCACCGCTCTTATGTGGCTGTTTTGGTGTTTTTGATGATAAATGGTGTGAATTTATGGGCAAAATACCACAACCGCCATAGACTATAAATGAAGCTGCTCTTTGTGTTTCCACTGTTGGACTTTGACTTGCTTTTCAAAAGCGTTTAGGGCATCATCGATCACCACACTGACAAAATTTTGTAGCTGTGGGTGTGTGGTATCAATATTTGCTACGCCTTTGGCGACATTGACCATCAGGGCGTCTAGGGTTTTTTCATCAAACAAATGTTCATTGACCGCCATGGTAACATTCTCACCGATATGGCGACCCACATTTGTAATTTGCGATTCTATCATACCCCCTGCGATGGGAATGAGTTTAAGATATCGTCTTAACTCAGGCGTGTCAAGGAGTGCCTGCTCAACGGAAGTACCAATATCATGCGAGAGCCTCTGCCCTGTCTGTGCCAAAAACGCCTGTTGCAACTTTGGGGCAAGCTCACGGCGAAGCAAATCAAGCACCACACTTTCAAACTCAGCACGGTTACGGTTAATCGTCGTCTGAATCAGCGTGCCATGTGTCTTAGACTGTGCCATCTGCTCACGAAAGTTATCAATGGCGGTCAAAATCACTCGGTCAGAGAGTTCCTCTAAGATGACATGATAATAAAACTGGGCAGATGTTATCCACTTTTTAGGAATGACCATCACGCCTGTGTCATGCAGTCGTTTGATGATAATCCCTGCTCGCAGTAGTCTTAACGCACGAAGTATGGGAAAACATGCCAGCACTTCATACCAATGCACAAAGGGAAAAAAGAACCAGCGATAATAAGTGCGACGCTTGATGGCAAGTAGCCACCGCACCAACAGCTCACTCACCCAAAACAGCGTAAACATCCCCCCAATGGCGGATAAGCTCACATGATAAGTCGCTTGATAGGCACTGAGCATGCCACTAAATCCGCCCCACTCGGCAAGTTTGGTCACAAGTCCGCTCATCAAAAGATTGTCGGCAAATATCAAACACAAATCAACAACCAACAGGATAAGCATGACGATATCATAGATGATTTTGGTGCGACTTTGTCTGGCGCTGGACTCTCGTTTGTCCTTATTTGCCCCAAAAAGTGGGATAACATCATCTGGCACATCAGAGGGTTGGGGGATTTCTAAGTCGGATAAATCGGGAGTATGCTTGTTATTCATGTTGTGTTTATCACAGTTGTATTGACGATATTGTAAAACTTTTTGGGTAATTGTAAAACTTTTTGGGTATTTTTAAAAGCATAACCCCCAGACAAATTGCAATTTACACAACACAAAATCACACAAAATCAAACGTCTGGGGTGTTGGGGATGAGTTTAACATTATCTTATTATCTTATTGCATGATTGCCATCGCCATCAGTCATCAAACTTGCTTATCATCTGTCCAATTCGCTCATCTTTAATCGTCCACACCTCATCTAAAAAATCAAACAGCTCTGCCTTGACCGCTTCATCATTGTCATATTTACCCTCTTTTAACTGAGCAAACAAACGCTCATCCATCTTCAAATGACGAATGTCCACGCCCAAACGAGTCATTTTACCTGCCCACAACTCACCATAATTAGGCACACCATCAGGATAGACCACCGTCATATCCAATATGCCATCTATCTTATCGCCCAAACTTGCAATGGCTAAGGCAAAACCCCCTGCTTTGGGTTTTAATAAATGTGTATAAGGTGAGTGTTGGCGGGCGTGTTTATCGTTGCCAAAGCGTGTGCCTTCTAGGTAGTTGAGCAGAACAAATGGCTTATCAGCGAGCAGTCCGCAGGCACGTCTGGCTTCTTCCAAATCCCGAGTGGCAAGGGCAGGGTTTTTGGCGATTTGTGCCTTGGAGTGGCGTTTCATCATCGGAAAGTCCAAAAAATAAAACGCCTGCCCCACGATAGGAATATAGAGCAGTTCATGCTTGGCAAAAAATCGGGTAATCGGCAACCGTGACTCGCTCACATACTGCACCACACTCGTGTCCACCCACGACTGATGATTGCACACGAGCAGATACCGTCCGTCTTTTTTTAGGTCATCAGGCACCGATATCCGCCAGTCACGCTCTGGCATGAGTGTATCTAGCAGGCGGTTGTTGGTGTTAATCCAGTGGTTGGCGATAGACAGCACCGCCTTGTCGCCCTGCTTTGAACCGAGCAATGTCTTGGCAAGCCCCGCCCCATATAACGGCACGCTGATTGCCACGCTGTTGGCGACCATCGTCCCAAGCCCCGTACCTAGGCGGAGTTTTTGGGCAAGTTTGGGGTGTTTGTCATGGATTTTTTGAAAAAAAGATGTGGTATTAGGGTTATTTTTATGCATATGAAAACCGCTTATTGGATAAATGTAACAATTTGTGTCAAAATCTACTCATCATCAACCCATCAGAAAAAATGCCATACCGCACCCCAATGTCGCCTGATAATGAGTGTATTACCATGCACTATTTTAGCAAATTTTTATCAAAATAATCAAAAACATCAAAAAATAATTAAAAATTATCAAAGTTTTCAAAGGCTTTTTTAAAAAATGACTTTGAAAACAAATAAGCCGATTTTACCATCATTATTATTTAAAATAGAGGTCCTGGTTCAAAAAGTATGCTACAAAGAAAACCGTTCGTGGCGAGCTTGGGAAACCTAATGGTTTTCCTACCCGCAGGCAGGCTCAGGGCGGACGGAAAACCTAGTTTGGCATACTTTTTAGACTACTACCAAAATAGTCAAAAATCATGGTAAAAACCGCCCATTTTGACAAATTTTGATACAATTTTACCAAAATTTTATGCATTTTCCTGTAAGAATTGCCCCTATTTTAGGGCGATTGTGCAAAATACCAGTCCATTTTTACAATTAAAATAACCGATTAACTACATACTTATAACAAATAAGAGAGTTTTTTACGGCATAATAGTCTCATCAAATGGTTTGGGCTTGGTTTAAATATGTTTAAACACCTGTTTAGATTTTAATATCTAAACACCCATATCAAAATCAAGTCCAAGCCACTTTGGGGATTTTAAATTTACCATCTCTCATAGGAGTATTTTATGAAAAAAATTCTTACCATCACCGCCGTTTCTGCAAGTATGATTTTGGCAGGTTGTGCCAGTACTGGCACAGGCATGAACGACACCACAAGACAAACGGGTCTTGGTGCGTTGGGCGGTGCTGCCCTAGGTGCTGCCATCTCTAAGGCAACAGGTGGCGAACACACAGGTCGTGATGCTGCCATCGGTGCGGCACTCGGTGCAGGCGTGGGGGCTTATATGAGTCGTCAAGAAGCCAAACTCAAAGAGCAAACCGCAGGCACAGGCATTGAGGTTCAAAGAGACCCTGTTACCAATAACATTAACCTATCCATCCCAGAGGCGATTACCTTTGATGTTGGCAGATACGACATTAAGTCCAGCTCATATGGCACACTAAATCAGGTGGCTCAGACACTCAATCAGTATGACCAAACCACAGTGATGGTCAATGGTTATGCCTCCATTGAAGGCAATGCCAATTTTAATCAGGTACTATCACAAAATCGTGCCTCTGCTGTTGCCAACTATTTGGTAGGTCGTGGTGTTAACTCTTACCGTATTGATGCCATCGGACATGGTGCAACCACTCAATTTGGTAGCAGATACGAACCAAACCGCCGTGTTGAGCTAACCATCCTAGCCCCACAAAGCGTGAACTAATTTTATCCCTTTGGGTAAACCAAAACAGGTCATGTATGTGACCTGTTTTTTGTTTTTTAATTTTTCTTTTTAAAAGCCATCATGTTACAGCTAACAAAATTGAATTTTACCACGGAAACTGTTCGCCCTGAGCTATTTTCCGTCATGGTTCGACAGACTCACCACGAACGGAAACCGTAGCACTTTTTCATTTTGTAGAGTGTAAAATATTTTTAAACCCAATACATCACCACCCATGCCCCACACCGATTTATTCGCCCATTTTGACAAACATGACATCACGCTCATCATCCACAAAAAAGCCGTCAAAAACGTCAATTTTCGCCTAACATTCATAAACACTCGCCCCTGCTTTGCTGTCAGTGTACCACGTCATCTATCCGATGATGACATTCACCGCCTTATCATGTCCAAGTCTGCATGGGCAATGGCTCACGCCCACAAACGCAAACACACCCACACCGACCACAGTCCAAGCCACGCCCACCCCAAGCTGTGGGGCGAGCCTTTTGATGTGGCGGACTATCTGACACAGCACCCTATCAGGCTATCAAAACAGCAACGCCAAGACCCCCACGCCTGCCGACTTGCCATCTATGAGCATGAACTCAAAGCTCGCCTGCCCACCCTAGCAGACACATGGCAACCTGTGGTCGGTCGCTTTGCCGATGAGATTCGCACCAAGAAAATGCACACTCGTTGGGGCAGTTGCAACACCCATGAAGCTTGCATTTGGCTATCCACTTATCTGCCTGCCTATCCCTACCCCTGCACCGAATATGTCTTTGTGCATGAACTGTGCCATCTTATCCATCCCAACCACAGCCCTGCTTTTTGGCATGAAGTCAAAAAAGCCATGCCTGACTATCAGACATGGCATAATTTGCTAAAAGGTAAGCCCTAATTGGCTTAGCCTTTGGCTTCATGGGCGGTTAAGGCTTCATTAAAAATCTCGCTTAGGATTTTGACGTCATTGACCCGTGCATAGTTTAGGCGAGTAACGAACGCGAGTCGTCTGTGTGGTCCTGTCTCATTTAGGGGTAAGGCAGTTACGTCATCGCCGATTTGCTCTAACGCCATCTTAGGTACTAGGGTTGTCCCCATGCCCACTTTTGCCATCTGAATGAGCGTGTTAAGACTGGCGTCCGAAAAGCCCGATTTTAGCTCGTTTTTATTCATGGTACAAACCGACAGCACCTGATCGGTCAAACAGTGACCCTCACCCAGTAACAGCACATCATTTTCAAACAACTCTGTGCTTGAAATGCTTGTCTTATCTTGCTTACTGTCTTTGGGGAAAATGGCATAAAAATTCTCCGCCCAAAACTCAAAGGCATGCAGACCATCAACCGCATAAGGCAGTGCCAAGATGGCGGTGTCAATATACCCATAACGCACCTGCTCTAACAGGCGTTCGGTCTGTTTTTCGGTCACCGCAATCTCAAACTGGGGGTACTTATCTTTGAGCATTGGCAACACTTTGGGAAGCAGATACGGGGCGATGGTCGGGATAATGCCTATCGTCATCGGGTAAGCAAGGGGCAACTGATGGCTGTGGGCTCGGGTCGTTAAGTCGCTAATCTCGCTAAACACTCGCTGGGCTCGCTCCAACAAATCTTCGCCGATGGGCGTGATAAGCACCTGCTTGTTATTACGCTCAAAAATCTGCGTGTCTAGCTGTTTTTCAAGCTCGGCAATGCCAAGACTTAGGGCAGATTGGGAAATGTTACACTCTTCGGCAGCACGTTTAAAATGCTTGTGTTTGGCAACGGCAAGGGCGAACTCTAACTGACGCAAGGTAATCATCACGCATTCCTTAATTTTAAAAAATCGTACCTGCTATTTTACACCTAAGTTTGATAAAACAAAACCTTTTATTTAAAACTTTTAACTGGATAAACCGTTAATTTTTGTTATCATGTAATGACTTTAAGGATTTTATCCTTTGATGAGTAAGCTCCAACCACTCATCACATTGACATTTTTAACAACAAATCATAGGTGACAATATGACTGCTATTATCAACCAACAAATTCCAGAATTTACCACCGAAGCTTTTGTAAACGGTGAGTTCAAAACCATCTCATCAGAAGACACCAAAGGCAAATGGTCTATCTTCATGTTCTACCCACACGACTTTACGTTCGTTTGCCCAACCGAGCTTGAAGACATGGCTGACCACTACGAAGAGCTACAAGGTCTTGGCGTAGAAGTGTATGCCGTCTCTACCGACAGCCATTTTGTTCACAAAGCATGGCACGATTCATCTCCTGCCATCGGCAAAGTAAAATACCCAATGCTAGGCGACGGTACTGGCAAAATCACTCGTGGCTTTAATATCATGATTGAAGACGAGCATGCTGCATTGCGTGGTACTTTCTTAGTAGACCCAGACGGTCTTATCAAAGTTGCCGAGATTCACGACTTAGGCATCGGTCGCTCTGCCAAAGACATGATTCGCAAAGTCAAAGCCGCCCAATATGTGCGTGAAAATGACGGCGAAGTTTGCCCAGCTGCTTGGGAGGCAGGTCAAGAGACCTTGAAGCCAAGCCTAGACCTAGTTGGCAAAATCTAATCTAATAGTTACTCTTAGATTTTAGACAACCCAAACCGCTTAGCCATCAGGTTAGGCGGTTTTTATTTTATGACCAAGACATCGGTTAAGTTGGTGAATGTGTGTTAAAATTGTTGCTCTTAATTTTTAGACATTCCATTGACAGCATCGAGATGATTTTATGACACTCTACCGCACCCTATTGGCAGTTGCCGTTTCTGCCACCCTGCTGACCGCTTGTAACAAGACCGAAGCCCCAGCCGAACAGCCTGCCAACACCGCAGAGACTACCCAAACTGCCCCTGCCGAGACTGCCAGTGTCAATTTGGATGGCTCGCCAAGCATCGCCATGATGAACAAAATCTTGCAAATGTCCACGCTCATGCATTTGGCACAGACCAATCCTGACATCACCGAAGAGCAAGGGGCTTGCCTGATGTCCAAAGACGGTGAAGCGACCTATCATGAGACCAGCAAGCAGATGCTTGTGGACGCTGTTGGCGTTGAAGGCATTCAAGAAGCGGATAAATTCTATGAAAGCGAAGTCGGTCAAAAGGTATTAAAATACACCGAACAACAAGAAAAACTGGCTCGTGGTGAGAGCATTGATGACGAGCCCATTGTCATCACTGAAGAAGACCAAGCCCAAATGATAGAGATGGGTCCGAGCGAAGCCAACCAAAAGCTAGAAGCTGCCATGCAAGAGAGCATCACCCCCGAGAAGATGAAAACACTCATCGAAGACTTTGCCATCAAAGAAAAAGCTCGTTGCAACATCAGCTAATTTTGATAAATCACAAAAATCGTTCACGTTGTTGGGCGATTTTTTATAATCAAAAAATTACAGCCAAACAAAAACACAGGTTGTCTAACCTGTGTTTTTATCATTTAAATAAGCGATTGATTATGCTTTGGTCAATAGGTATTGATAAAGTTCATCTTTTAGAGCCAATTTTTTGCGTTTTAACCCTTCGATTTCTTCGGCACGGCTGTTGGCGGCAACAGGGTCATTTTCAAGATTGGTGATTTCTTCGTCAAGCTCGTTATGCTCATCAAACAGCTTAACAAAGTGCAAGTCATTTTCGGTTTTTAGTTTGGTGATGAGTTCACGGTATTCTGGGAACATGAAAATTCTCCTGATTTATCAATGGGTTAGTAATATTCCAACAGCTGATTTAATGGTAACTTGTCCACCAAATCCACTTATTTGGTATGGCTTTATCTTAGCAAGAATTGGCGGTATAAGCAAGCAAAATTATCTTTTTTATGTGCTTTTTTGTATGAATTTTCTTTTTGGGATTAATTTAGTTTTATAAACTTAATATTAAAAACGTTTAAATTTTCTAAATATCAAATAACCCTTATAATACTAGGTAATTTAAACATATTCATAGGCAATTTATAGGTACACACCATGCTAGACAAATCTTTACTTGACGCTGTCAAAACTTACAGCACCAACATGACCCGCCCCATTGCCATGATTTTGGGACAAGGCGACCACGCCAAACGTGCCGAATTGGTGGACTTTTTGGAGCAAATCGCCAGTTGCTCGGACAAAATCGGCTTTGACAAGACAGTTGTGGACACTGATTTGTCGCCCATGAGCTTTAAGATTGCCACAGATAACCGTGATACAGGCATTGTGTTTAGTGGCATTCCGGGCGGTCATGAGTTTACGTCTCTCTTGCTTGCCATTTTGCACGCTGGCGGTCATACCATGAAGCTGGACGAAGGCATTCAAGAACTTGTTAAACGCATTCAAAAACCACTTAAATTTCAAACCTTTGTCTCGCTATCGTGCCACAACTGCCCTGATGTCGTGCAAGCGTTGAACCAATTTGCTGTGTTAAATGACGGCATTGAAAACGAGATGATTGATGGTGGCGTGTTCCCAGAATTGGTTGAAGCCAACAACATTCAAGGCGTGCCTGCGGTGTTTTTAAACGGCAAACCATTTTTAAATGGTAAAGTTGATACCGCCCGTATCATTGACAAACTGCAAGCCGAGTACCCCGACCTGCTTGCCGAAGGTCAAGCCGAACAGCTGGAAACCCAAGACGTAACTGTGATTGGCGGAGGGCCAGCAGGCAGTGCGGCGGCGATTTATACCGCTCGCAAGGGGCTTCGTGTGGCACTTGTGGCTGACCGCATTGGCGGACAAGTCAAGGATACCCAAGACATCGAGAACTTGATTTCCATACCGCTTACCAACGGCAATACCTTAGTAAGCAACCTTGCCACGCACATCAAAGAATACAACATCACCGTTAAAGAACACGTGAGCGTATCGTCTATCGAAGAAGTCAAAGGCGGTTATCAAGTTACCCTAAACACAGGGGCAAGCTGGACTTCACGCACGCTGATTATTGCCACAGGGGCAAAATGGCGTAAACTTGGTGTCAAAGGCGAAGATGAGAACATCGGCAACGGCGTGGCGTACTGCCCACACTGCGATGGCCCCTTCTTTAAGGGCAAGCCTGTGGCGGTCATCGGCGGTGGTAACTCGGGCGTGGAAGCGGCGTTGGACTTGGCGGGTATCGTTCAGCACGTTACCGTGTTGGAATTTGGCGATAAACTCAGAGCCGACCAAGTTCTGATTGACAAGGCAAACGCCAAAGACAACATCACGATTATCAAAAACGCCGCCACGCAAGAGATTACGGCAAATGGCGGTAAAGTAGATAGCCTTATCTATCAAGACCGAGTGTCGGGCGAGAATGTAACTTTGCCACTGTCAGCAGTATTTGTACAAATCGGACTGGTGCCAAACTCTGATGTTGTCAAGGATTTGGTAGATGTTACCGCTCATGGCGAGATTGAGATTGATGCCAAATGTCGCACCAACAAAGCAGGGGTATTTGCCTGTGGGGACGTAACCACTGTGCCTTATAAGCAAATTAACATCGCCATGGGCGAAGGCTCAAAGGCAGGACTGTCGGCATTTGAATATCTCATGATGAATTCTTGATTGGTTCAAGATTTGTATTTAAAAGCCTAATACCCAAAAAGCACACTTTATGATAAAGTGTGCTTTTTGTTAGCAAATAAATAATTTGCGTCAAAATTTTGTACGCTTGCTAATTTTAAAAACAGGTTGAAACAATTAAAAAGCCAAGCCCTAAAATAGGACTTGGCTTAATTAAGTCTTGATAGAATCACTTGCCAATCTTTTTACCTTAAATACGACCAAGGTTACAAGATTGGCCTCATCATCAAGAATTTTTACAAAACATTAAAACTTCCACTTAATAGCGACTGTACCGCCATTGGTACTGGTGTTTTTGCTAAATTCTCCTTGATATTGCCCCAAAATTTCAGTATTGGCACTTAGCTGATGACGTACACCCAGACCGAGCGACCCTGAGAACTTGTCATTCTTTTGGGCGGTTTGGTTAAAGCTAACATCGGACAGACCATTAAATGAGGCACTGATGGTGGGGCGATGGTCGTTTTCAAGGTGTCCTGCCACGCTACCGATAAGCTGGGTGTTGTGATTGATAGGTTTGGCGAAGTGAACACCAGCAGTGGCACGCACGATGTTTTCACTTTCCTTGCTTACACTTACACCAAAATTATTAATTGAATCAATGCCGCTGACAGACTCTTTATAACCATCACTAGTTAGGCGAGTGTAGCGTAATTGAGCAAATGGCGAGATGTGGTCGTTGATGGTGCCAATACGATGGTCGACACCGATACCAAGCTGGGTGATTTTGGCATCATAATCAGCTTTTGCTTTGCCTGTGAGGATATTTGCCACATTAATATCACGTTCGGTTTCGATATTGGCACGACCATAACCCACAAAGCCGTTGATACTGGTGTCATCATCAAGCCCATAATCGCCATAAACATAAGCCTGAGTGAGTTTGGTTTGTAGGTTTTGGCGAACCGAAGTGCCTGCGCTGTCAATGTCGCTATTGGAGTGTCCGAGTGCCACACCCAGACGCAAATCATCGCTTGCCATGCCGTCTGTACCCACCACAAAGCCGTGTGAGTTGCCATCAAAGCCTGCAAATCCGTCTCGCTCATCGGCTTTGTGTTTTTGTCCGACCGCTTGTAGCCACACAGAATTGCTTAGGTTATCACTGCGTTTAAACAGCGAGCGTCCATCAGCGTCTGAGCCTTGCGTGATGTCAGCACGGGTGGTAAAGATGCGGTCGGTAACTGCCGTTGTTGCCAGATTGTGCTGTTCGTTGATGACGGTGGGGGCTTGGGCGTTAATCGCTGGTTCAAGATTTTCGGCGATTTGGCTTAGTTGCTCATCATCAAGTTTTGCCACAGTTTGTAGGGCAACAAGGGTTCTACCCAAACTGCTATTGGGGCTTGATACCGCTTTATCAAGTACACTTGCCACCCCCAAACCTGCGGTTTTATGGGTGTTTTGGACAGCATGAGCAAATACACCATCGTTGGTGTTGGTGTTATTTCCACCAGTATTTCCACCAGTATTTCCACCAGTGTTACCAGAGTCTTTTGCGGTCAGATGTACATTGTTGCCATCATAAACAGGCGTGATGGGAGATTCTATGCTTTGACCTTGACCATCAACCACATCAAATCGATCAAATTCACCCAAGCGACCGTTTGTGGTGATGACATTTTTCCAGTCGGCAGATTGGGTTTTGACCAGCGTGTGAACTAAGTCAGAGGCTTGTACTGACAAATGACCATCGGTAAAGTTTGCTTGACCGCTGATGTTTAGGCGACCATAGGTGTTTTGGTTTTCAAGGCGAATGCGTATTTCATCGCCTTTTTGCATGATAAAATCACCAGTATGGGCTTTGGTTGTAGTGCCAACAGTAACCACGCCAATGGGCTTGGGTGCTGGGATATTGTCTTTTACCACCAAATTCACGGCGTTGTTTTTGTATTGGGTGTCTAAATTGGAGGTGATAGGGTTGCCCTCGTGGTCGAGAACTTGAAAATTTGTAAATTTGCCCGTGAGCGTGTTTGCTTTGACGATTTCGTCCCATTGAGCATTGGGATTTTGGCTAGTAATGAGTTTTTTGACAATGTTAGCGGCATAAACCGTGAGATTGCCTTGCTCGATGTTTAGATTACCTGCAACATGAAATTGACCATAGTCGGCATGAGTGTCATTTCGGCTATCACTACCAATGCCGATCCCTAATGTTTCACCAGCTTTCATGGTGTAGTCGCCAAGCAATTCTAGCTTACCTTGTATAACATTGAAATCGCCATCAAATTGCTTGCTTTGGGTGGACATGGTTAGCGTGCCACCACCAACTTTCATAAAACTACCAGAATAGTTGATGGGACTGGGGCGTAATGTGAATTTGCCAACATCGCCAGTTAAACGAGCGTTAGGATTAATGGTAACATTATATTGATTAACATTAAATTCAATGCCCTCTGATTTTAGTTCAATCTTATCATTAGTGGTAAACCCTTTAAAGAAGTCATCTTGGTTGCCTTGTTCCACTTTGATGTCAGCACCGTTTAGCACGAGGTTGGCTTTGCCGGCTGTATCTCGTTCAATGTTATTCACAGCGACATTACCGCCACTAGACACGTTAAGATTGCCAGTGGCTTTCTCGCCGATGATCAGACGGTTTGCACTAATCATGCCGTCATTTTTGACATTAACCGTGCCATCGCCTTCGTCACCGATGGTGATGGTGATGGCATTGACTTGTGATTTGTGGTCTTTTCTTTGACCTGCCCCATCGATGTTGATGGTGCCACCTGCTCCGTGATTGGTTGAGCTAATCCAAATGTCTCGAGCATTGACTTTTGAGCCACTATTGACATTGAGTGTGCCATTACCGCCATCACCGACTATAAGATAGAGATCGGCTTGTAGTTTGGACTCGCCAGACAGATTGACTGTGCCATGACCATGAGCGACACGATTGACCTCATCGCCCATGACACCAAGTAAGATGCTGTCGGCAGAGCGGACGGTTGCTCCATTTTCAATGTTGAGGATACCTGTTCCATACTGTCCAACCCCAATCCATTGGCGACCTTTGTGGGGATTGTTTGAGTCGTATACACCTTTTGCACTCATCGAGCGAACCACATCTTTTCCTGAGACAGTTACGGTAACATGGCTACCTTTGGTGGTGGCGATGTTGATGGGTTCTGCTCTGTCGCTACTTGTGGTGCAGTGTTCATCCTCATTAATGTCAAGGGCAAAAGCCGAACCGCTCGCCATCGCACCTGCCAGTACGCTGACCTTAAAAATCTTACCCGATGATTTGCCACACGCTTTGGCAAATTCGCACACGCACTGATAGATGCCTAAACTGCGGTTAAAGATAACACGATAAATGTGGTTCATAAGAATTCCTGTCTCTATAAAAACAAATACTAAGGATGAGTTGCATTAATTGGCAGAACTTACATCAATCAAACACAGCCCACAAACAATCAACCAACACTATTGTATAAATATACATAAAGTCATACATGAATACAACAGTAAACATAGTTATACCACAAATGTTTAACAAATACCGTTCAAAATTCCGACGTTGAGATAAAAGGTGCTATTTTTCATACAAAAGGCAATACAAGAGTTGTTTTAGCCTTTTAAAGTACCATGTAAATTTCAATGGATAACCCCAGCTACTTTCTCGCAATAATAAAGGGTGAAAATCAAACCAATTCACTATTGGATTATTTTTTAATAAATACAATCAATTCTCTTACCCAAAAACAAGCCCCAAACCATGTTGGGGCTTTTCATTTTATTTCATTCGACTTATCAAATTATCTTTCATCACAAACTGATGATACAACGCCCCACCAACATGGGCGATGACCAGAAACACCAACACATAAAACACCGCCCCTGTATGTAGTCCGTTCATCACCTTTGCCATCTGCCTATCAATACCAACCACACTTGGCAAACTAAACAGCCCAAACACGCTCACGCCCCGACCGCCATACATACTCATGAGCATGCCTGTGATGGGCATGGCAAGCATGGCAATATACAAGCCCAAATGGGTCAGATGGGCTATCGCCGTTTGCCATTTTGGCATGGGCGGATGTGGTGGAGCTTTGGTGATAAAGCGGTTAATGATACGCAAAACCGTCCAAATAAAGAAGCTTGCTCCGATGGATTTATGCAAACTGATGTATTCATCACCCATATTAATGCTAATAAATGCCACAATAATAAGCAACGCCCCCACCCAATGAAAAATACGAGTAAAAAGGCTGTGTTTATCAGTACGCTGTGTTGGCTGGCTTTTGGCTGGCGTGGTCATAATTTTTTTTCATGAATAAAAATGGGGGAATTAACTGTCCAAATCCACCAAACGGTGAGCGATTAAGTCCAAGTCAGGCACGACATACATCTCGCCATCTAGCGTTACCGCTTGGTACAGATAGTTTTCCTGTCTTTGTTCACGATTGGGCAAATTAGGGACAGGCAGCTGAATGTTAGCAACTTCTTCATCGCTTAGTGTGACATCCATCACATCCGAGATACGCACCCGTCTGGTTGTCAGCTCGCCTGCGGTTTGCAGTGCCAAACGGTGAACGTCCGAGTTCCCCTCCAAGACGATGAGCTTGTCCGCTTCGATGTCTTTGGGAATCAGATGATACACCGAGACCTCTTGACCTCGCCATAGATATGTCCAGATTCGCTCATGGCATTCGTCCACGCTCATGATAAGGGCGGTTGGCACCAGCCAATTGGGCTGACCGGTGGCAGGGATGGCGGTCACTTCTAATGTACCATGCTCAGCGGTGAGCAAGCTGACAGGTTCGAATTGGTGTTTTTGGATTTTATTCATTATCTATTCCAAATTAGCATTAACAGTATATTTAAACCCTCGAAGCATGTGCGTAATACGTCCTGCCAACTCCAAAGGTGTACCCACAAACTGGCAAAACCCTGAATCAATCATCGCTTGGGGCTGACTGGGGCAACCACTACTCTCAGGGCTTTGTGCCCATAGGTGACTTTTGTTTTGGGCAATTTGAGCAAGGTGTGCCGAACCGTCGTTACCCATGCCCGAAAAAATAATACCAATCAGTTCGCTACCGTATACTTCACTGGTGTTTTTGAGGAGCTGACTGATACTCGGCTGATACTCGCCCTCCCAAGGCTTATCCAGCAAAATCACCCGACCCTCGCTGTCACAGACGATTTGCTGTTCAATGGGGGCAACCAAACACAGTCCTGATTGCAGGCTTTGACTGGTACCCACCACACGGCATCGCCACTCGTTATTGCGTGTCAGCACCTTGGGAAGTCCATGAATCATCTCTTTGTCAAAATGATGTCCGATTAAAATGGCAATCGGCAGTTCAGGTGAGAGATTATCCAAAAATACCTTTAAGGCATCCGGTCCACCCATGGACGCCCCCAAAAACAACACGTACCGCCACGGGCGAGTGGTTGGGCGAGTGCATGAATGGCTTTTTTTGGCAAGAAGCTTGATGGCAGACACGCCCAGCGAATCACACAGCCGACGCAATAGCGAGCGTTGCCATCTTTGGTAATTCTCATCATGCTTGGGGTTGGGAGCCTCTTGAAAACCCACCAACACCAGACGTGGCTCATAAGTATCAATCAAGGCTTGCAGACTGTCTGATAATGGCGAATCAACCAACCACACCATGTCTTTGGGCAGTTTGGACTTTGCCATCACATCAAGCTGTTCGGTACTAAAACAGCCAATGACATCAAAGCCCACATCACGCAGTCCATCGTCAAAAGCAAACCGCTGACTGCGATTGTCACTGACGACGATGACCTTGACATCCTTAGGGTTAAAGTTGTGATTTTTGGGAACAACTTTTAAAATCTGCTCTTCAAGCTCACCAAAGGTCTTATCAATCTCGGCATGAATGGACTGCACTTTGGCTTTGTCGGCTTGAATTTTATCATGCCAATACTGTGCTGCCACACTCAGGGGTGTCGCCCTTGATGTGTCAGTATGATTGCCATGATTGTCGTTTTCCATTATCTCATCACTTAGCTGGCTTTAACATCAAGCAGATTGCCAATACGCTCTAACAACTCCACCTCTTGGAATGGCTTACCCATGTAATCATTAACACCAATCTCAAAGGCACGATCTCGGTGTTTCTCGCCTGTTCTTGATGTGATCATAATGATTGGCAAATGGCTCAAACGAGAACTATGACGTACCTGTGTGGCAACCTCAAATCCATCCATGCGTGGCATCTCAATGTCAAGCAACATCAAATCAGGCATGTTGTCCTGCAAAATCTCAATGGCATCAACACCGTCTTTGGCGACAATTACCTCAAAGCCTTGACGTTCTAGGAAACGAGAGGTTACCTTACGTACTGTTACCGAATCATCTACCACCATGATAAGATGACGACGGCTGGCAGTAGGTTCTACCTCTTTGACCTCTCGTTTTGCCTGAGCGGTACGCATGAGTGCTAACAGGTCAAGGATGAGCATGACCGAACCATCGCCCATGATGGTTGCCGCTGAAATGCCCGATAGGTTGGACAGTTGGCGACCCAATGGTTTTACCACAATCTCAATACGAGAACCTACAATTTCATCCACTTGTAAGGCAAGAGCTTGCCCTGTTTGTGTTTTGATGATGATGACAGGCAAGGTAGTACCTGAAACAATCTCATTAAAATAATTACCCGCCAAAATTTCATTAAGATAACGCAAGCGATAGTTTTTGTTATCAATCTTGATGGTGTTTTTGCCCGACTGATGATAAGCCAGTAGTTCGGTGGCATTCATCTGTACCACACTCTCAATCTGCACCAACGGAATGGCATACTGGCGGTCAGCCGCTCGTACAACAAGCACATCTGACATAGATACAGTCAGTGGTACACGAATGATAAAGCGAGAACCTTTGCCAGACTCTGACTCTACCGATACCGAGCCACCCAACTGACGAATCTCTGTTCGCACAACATCCATACCCACGCCACGCCCTGATATTTGAGTTACTTTGCTTGTGGTAGACAGACCTGCGTTAAAGATATATTGCATGATATCACTGTCAGAGAGCTTCTCATTGGGGCTGATAAGTCCTTGACTGATGGCTTTATTACGTACCGCCTCCACGTTCACGCCTGAACCATCATCAGAGAGCAAAATAACCATCTCACCGCCCTCACGCATGACCTCCAACACGATACGTCCTGTTAGTGGCTTGCCCATCTCGCTCCGTTTGGCGGGCATCTCCACACCATGGTCAACAGCGTTACGAAGCATGTGTTCTAGCGATGATGTGATGCGGTCAAGAATGCTTCTGTCCATCTCATCATCGGCGTTAATCACTGTCAGCTCAACATTTTTGCCAAGCTCACTGGCCGTTTGACGCACGATACGTTGCAAGCGTGGGGTCAGACGTGAAAAAGGCACCATCCGTGAATTCATCAGACTGTTTTGTAAGTCCGCTTGTGTGCGTGATAATTGTAGCAATAAATTTTCGCCATCACGGGTCTTATCAAGCATGGTTGCCTTAATGTCTAGCAAATCCGACGCCGACTCTGAGAGTGATTTTGACAGCTGGTTTAGTGATGAATATTGGTCCATCTCCAAAGGGTCAAAACCCTCATCTAAACCATCATCATCAATCTGTGCCAAAATCTGCTCTTCTAGCTCAATATCCATCCGACGCAACTGGTCAAACAGACGCTGAACCGTAACACCCATCTCCTCAATACTGCCTGTGATGCTGGCAAGATTCATGTCAATACGAGCACGGTTAATCGCCGCCTCACCTGACAGGTTAATCATGCGTTCAAGTAATGGGGCTGAGATGCGAATCATCTCATTGCTATTACTGCTGTCCACGCTCTCACCAAACACACCTTTCATAGGTGGCATGTGACTGATGTCACGGACATTTTTAGATGCTGCCAAAAAGGCTTGGTATTCGTTGATGACATTAATTTGTTTTTCAAGCGAAACCACAGGCACTTCATTTAATTTGTCAGGATTTTTGACAAAATGTCGCAGGGCATCCACCAATGGCGTAGGATGTGGTGGGTTATAATTGTGTTCAAGCAATCCAATCGCTGATGTGATCCAATCATGACAGGCAAAGAGTAGATTTGTTACCATGCGTGTGGCGGGCAAGCGACGGTTTGCCAACTCTTCATAAACGGTCTCCATCTCGTGAGCCAAATCGGCCATGCCGTTGGCAGAGACCATTCTCGCCCCACCTTTGATGGTGTGTAGCTTACGCTGTAATGACTGCAAACTTGCCACATCTGATGTGTTGTTACGAAACGCCACAAAATCTTCGCTACTGCTCTCAGCAAGTTCTTTGGCTTCTTCTAAGAATGTAGCCAAAATGTCCTTATCAGGCAGCACATTCTGCCATGAATCATTGATAAAACGCTGATATTTGACCGTCTCATCAAGTGGTGCTTCGCTTGTCTCTGGCGTGGATGGCGTTTTTTGGTCTTGTTTGGTGTCAAGCATGGGAATGGCTATTGTTGCCCCCTCTGGCACTTTCCCTGCAGACAAATAGGCTTGCAAATCAGCAATGGTATTATCAGCAAAGAAAGACTGCTTGGTATTTTTAACCGCATCCAACTGCAAAGACAACACATCCTGCACACGTTGCATGGTACGCACCCACAGATCGGTAACGGTCATCTGCTTGTTTGTAAAACGTTCGTACACACTCTCTGCTTCGTGAGTGAGATCACCAATACTACTAATGCCTGCCAATCTCGCCCCGCCTTTGATGGTATGTAAATGACGTTGCAAAGTTTTTAGGTGGTCAAGGTTGTCTTTGTCATCACGCCATTGCCCAAAAACTTCTGTCACCTCAGCATCAAGCTCTAATGCTTCATCCAAAAAGATTTCTAGCAGTTCATCATCGGTGCTAATTGTCTCCAAACGAATGGGGGCTGACTGCGATGCCTTTTCATCATCTGATGTCTGAGATGCAGTGGCATTTGTTTGGGCGGACTGCTCTGTTAAGACATTTGCCAGTTCTTGATAATAATTGTTTTGCTCTGATGTGATGGTATTTAGATGATTTAAAGTCTCTTTATTTACCGTCAACGCCATGCTGCCTGCCATGGCATCAAACAGCCCAATGAGCTCATGATGCACCGCAAGCAAGGCATCAATAAAGCCATCATCTTTGGCCTGCTCGGGATGTTCTTTTATGAGCTCATAGGCAGATTTTAAGGACATGAGCAGGTTTTGAAATTTTGGTAAGTCATGCGTACGTTCTAAGAGCGTCTCAATTTGAGCAAGTTGTGTTTTGGCATAGTTTTGTACAACATCATGCTCTTTGCCAACCACATTTTCCAGTTCAAGTTCAGCATCTAGCAGTTCATCAATGCCATCAATGAGAGTCTCTACATGATAAATATCATTCTCATCAAGCATTAATTCTTTGATTTCTTGTTTATCATCAGCAAGCTCTCCCAACTCTTGGGCACTGATGAGATTATCATCGGTTTGATTGTACGCATCAAGATAGCCATCAATGAATGCCACCGCATTTTTGAGTGCTTGTTTGTGCTTATTGCCCATCGGTGCGTCATGATGCTGTAAACTTTGCAAACCACGCTCAATGATGGCACCTACCTCGCCTACCTCCACAAGCGGTGTTAAACCCGATGCCCCACGTAAGGTATGAAATGCACGCACCACGTTATTATCCACAGGCGTTTTAGCATCTGCTTCATGCGTATCTAAAAATGTGGTTACCTCTGCCAAAAGCTCTCTGGCTTCTTCAATAAAAATCTGACACAGCATGTCCTCTTCATCATTTGCAGGACTTCTTGGTGTCGTACGAGACATTAACTGACCTGCCTGCTCTACCAGATTAAGTGCTTCGTGGGCAGGCTTGGTTTTCTTGGCAGTTTTGTTCTCTTGGGTGTTGTTTGCCTCTTGGATGACCTCATCATTGCCAATATCTTGACCCGATAAGTGTTGTGCTGATGGTTTTGTCAAAACAGGTTCAGACACCAACCCTTTGTCATCTAATGATTGCCAACCAACATCAATACGCTTGTCAATATCGCCATCTTTGATATCGGTATCTTTATCCAAATCATCACTGACATCTAGCATACGATAATCAAAGTCTTTGCCATACCCTTTGCTATACGCATGAGCCACCGCTTCCCACAGCTTTATCTTGGCAGGATAATCATCAGATTTGGATTTAAAGATTGACACCAATGTACCAAACTCACCAATCACATCGCCAATGAGAGCTTGCATGCCAGCATCCATCGGTACAGTCTCATCTAAGACACGGTTTAGCATGTTTTCAATAGACCACGCCAACTCACCCAATTCATACGCCCCAACCATACGCCCTGAACCTTTTAGCGTATGAAAACCTCGGCGGATGTCGGTCAGCGTGCCTTTGTCAGGGTTGTTTTGGTATCTATCAAAAAGCGGAATGATGGTCTCTAAAACCTCGCCTGCCTCTTCAATATAAATCTCACGAATGTCCTCATCAACTTCCATCGGTTCATATGTGGTCGCCTTAGCGGTCTCAATAAAAGGCATTAACACATCTGGTAGCGTGCTTTGTGTTTTTGATGATACCTCATCAACATCAACACCATTTAAACCGTCGCCAACATCACTTGTTGATGCCTGTTCTGCCTCATCAATTACCCTCTCATCGTCGCCAGCACTCATGTCAGTTTCATCAGATGCCAAATCATCTGCCACATTCTCATCTGCTGGCTTAGGAGCACCTTCATCCATAGGTCTGCCCGCCAAAATGTTATTGGCACGCATGACCACCAGTGCATTATCCACACTGGGGGGTTTAGTATTGGCAAAATCTTGCACCATGATGGGGATAATGTTGGCGGTCTCACTGACAATGGCCACCACATCAGGGCTGATTTTAATCGTCTCATCTAGGACACGGTTTAGCATGTTTTCAATTGCCCAAGCGGTTTCACCCACTTGCAACGCTCCAACCATACGCCCTGAACCTTTGAGTGTGTGCCAATTACGGCGAATCTCTTTGAGTATTTTTAGATTGTGGGGGTCAGCTTGCCATTTTGGTAGGTGCGTGTGCATCTCTTCCATGACTTCATCGACTTCTTCGATGAAAATCTCACGAAATTCTTCATCATGGCTAAAATCATCCTCTTTTAGGCTTGCCTTAGCAGCAATATAAGCTTCGCTTAGAGAGTCTGTATCTTGCCCATCATACAATACTTGCTCGGTAGGTTCATCTTGTTGGTAAGTTTTATCATCAGCGTCATCAGCGTCATCTTCTCCGATAAGAATTTGCTCTGTTTCATTTGACTGTGGTTCATCTTGTCTTTGGTTGGTAAAGTTGTCCGCCAATTTAGGCTCAACCAATACCACATCCTGTTCAGAATCGCCCTCCGATTTGGGTTCGTGAGCCATCTCATCATCAAAGACAACCTTATCGGACACATTTTGATCATCATCTGTTTGAACAACATCCACATCAGTCGTCATCTCATCTGCATTTATCTCATTAGCAGATGGCTCATCAAAAGCCAATAACTCACTGCTTGCAAGACTTGGTACAACATTATCTACCGTGCCTTCATTGACATAATCAGACAACAAAATCTCATCATCTTGGGCAGCATACACGCCATCTTCTGCTGTGCTTGGCTCTTGGTCGGATAACTCATCTACCAACAATTCATCATCATGGTCATCATCGTCATCTAAGGTCAGTGCAATACCATCATCAAACAAATCAAGCTCAATATCATCAGACAGTTGTTGGGCGATTTGTGGTTCATCTTGATTTTGGGTGTCTTGGTTATTTGATAATATGGGTTCATCAATAAAAATATCATCAAAAAGTTCATCGTCTGAAATATCAAAATCAGTTTGGTTGTTAGTGCTTATTGCAACATCATCAATACCAAAGTCATCATCAAAGCTAAGCGTGTCATCAAATAAATCATCAAAATCATCTTGAAATGCTTGACTGATTTGGTCATCTTGGGTGTTATGATGATTGACATCTTGGTAACTGGTATCTGTGACATTGGCATGTTCATCTGGCGTTATGGCAACTGTCTTAGCATCTTGATGGATATCCAAATTGGCATCATCAATGCTGACATTATCAGCATCGGCATTAGCATCAGTATTTATCACATCATCATCCACAGAGACATCATCTGTTGGTAACGCATTTGTAACTTGCTCTTGATGGTTATCTTGGGTACTGTTTTGTACAGACAATTCATCAGTATGACTCACAACAACATCTTGTGCATGGTGGACTTGCTCATTATGGGCATCCAAATCTATACCCAAATCCATATCTGCATTTGTATCCACATCAAGCGTCTGTTGGGCATCATCTAAATGCGTCTGTGATGATAAAGCGGGCAAATGTTCGCCTGCATCATCATAAAGTGTGGTATGCTGATGGGCAAGACGTCGTGCCATCTCCACATCAGACAGTTCAGGTTCGTTTAGATTGGCATCAAGCAATAATTTTTGCACATCATCGGCACATTCTTCTATCCGGGTCAGCAGTGCATGATCAAATATTTGCTGTGCCAAATTATCAAGGAACATCTCAAATAAAGACAAGCTCTCTGCGGTCTTATGGGCAATTTGCCATGACAGATGATTTGGTGATTTGTCTTGAAGCAGGGTAAACACCTCCGCCATTTTTGTTGCCACTGTCGCTGCATCAAACAATCCTAGGTCATTAAAACTTTTGACCAACACCTCAAAACTCTTAGATGATGGCAGTTTATCAGTTTGCTTATCTTGTAGGTAATCTAAGAACTTATCTTTAAACTGCTCCATCAAAATACGCACATCACGAAGTACATCATTGTCATTGGCAATCATTTCATCATGATGATTGTCTTTGGTGTTGATAACCTCGGCAGTACTGGTGATGGCGGTATACAAATCTTGGAGCTGAGTGTTTATTTGCCATTGCATTTGGGCAAACATCTCATTACTACTTTGAGCGGTGGTGGCATCATTGATGATTTGTTCCACATAGCGAGCATAAAATGACCAACCACGTGCTGACAGTTGCTCTTGTAGGGCAGATAAAACATTTGTCTCAATCTTGTTATCTGCCAACGCAAAGATTAACCCTTCAATGGTGGTTAATACATGGGAAAAGAAAGTTTGATTGTCCGTTAAAATCTCATTGAGACGTTTTAAAAAGTTATGAGCTTGTTCATTGAGTGTGTCCAGATTGGCAAGTGCCACATAAATATCAGCAATGACATTTTCAAGCCAAATACTCGCTTCAAGCTCTGGGGTAATGCCTGCCTTTTGAAAAGCAATCACACGGTCAAGCTCACCTAAAATATGGGCATAATAAGATGGTAACGGCTTGGTATTTAGTGCTGTATTTTCAAGCCATAATACCGTGATAAGCCACAACCTTTGCAATACAGGCTCTACTGTTGCCCCTGCCAAATGTGTACTAAGGTTACGCAATTTGGTTAATTGTTCGCCATTGACCCCACTTTGGATAAGTTGCCCTGCAAGCGTTCGCCATGCCTGATTGATTTCTTGATAATTATTATCATCTAGTACGCTTGGCTGTATGGCATGTAACTGTATTTGTTCACTAAATCGTTCGTGGACAACTGATTGCAAAATACTTTGTTTGTCTATATTATTGTCCCCCAAATGAGCACTCACCAAATTCAAATAATAGATGCGTGAATTTAATAAAGAGCGTCGCAAAAATCCAGTGGTGGCATAGCGATTTATCTCATGCTGTAACAGATGACTGGCATAGATGATTTTTGGTGCTAATACCTCAGGGTTGCCCACTTTTGTAAAATAATCAGCAGTTTGGGCGATGGTTTGGGCAAGTTTGGTAAAGTCGGGTAAATTTGCCATGACAAGCACGTTGCCAATAATGTCATATTGACGAGCAAAATGAGCCAAAAGCTCAGATGGCGATGGTGTTATATGGGCATGCAACGCCCAAAACTCCTGATTTAATGGGTCAATGAGCCATTCTAATGCCACTAATTCATTGGACTGCTTAATCATCTTATCATCCTAAAACAATCTTAAAAATAATATCTTGATCGGCTTACGCCATTTTTAAATCATTATTTGATGTGGGTGGTCATTTATTGGCTTATTTTTTGCCAAGCATTAATTTGTCCGTTATCCACACGTCTCATACTGGGGTGTTGCCAAAACATGGCCTCATTGGGAGCAAGCAGAACATAACCCCCAATGTCTAAATTCTGCACAAAATATGCCAAGATGTCTCTTTGGTCAAATTTTCTAAAATAAATCAGCACATTTTGACAAATAATCACCTGTTGCTTAGGCAGTTCAAGTGGTGTTTTTGCAAAAAGATTATGCCAAAAAAAATGAGTGTGTTGCCGGATTGCTTGATTCACTTGCCATATTTTTTGGCAATCAGCAACATCTGCATTATTTTGTATGGCATGAAGCTGAGAGTGATGGCGGGCAGGTATTTCATGAATTTGTCTGCCCATGTATTCACCCTTTTTTGCCAATACCAATGAACGAGAAGACAAATCCGACCCATTAACCTGAAATGGCAGAGCACTGACAAACTGCCGAGATATCAAGTCAAGCACCATCGCTAAGGAATACGTCTCTTGACCTGTGGAACATCCTGCACTCCATACCGAGAATGTGGATGGTATGTCAAAAGATGGGGTTACTTTGTGTCGCTCGGTAATGTGGGATTTGTATAACTCTCCGACAAATGTTATAGACGGCTCATGGCGAAAAAACCGACTCTCAGTAATGAGTAGGTTGTCAAGTAACGACTGAGTCAAAGCCGACAATGGTTGCGATGAAATCATGTTGTCATGTTGTATGGTATCGTACAATTCATCAGCACTCATGCCATGATTTTGGGCGGTGATTGTAATGGCATGAATGAGCCAATTGTGTTGCACCGATGGTAACACAAATCCACAGATTTGCTCTATGTACGCTTGCCACAAAGGCAGATTCATCACGTCCCCCTATACCAACAATCAGCTGTCAGCAAAGACGTCATCATCATTTGACAACTTAAAGCCAGATACCGACTCTTGGAGTGCCGCTGCCATCTCATTTAGACGACCTACCGAACGGGCGGTTGCCATCGTACCTGATGATGTCTGAGATGTGATGTCTTGGATGATGTTCATCGTGCTAGAAATATGACCTGCTGATGTGGCTTGCTGACGAGCAGCGTTTGAGATGTTTTGAATCAAGTCTGCCAATGTATTTGATACGGTTTGCACTTCGTCCAGTGCTTCGCCTGCATCTTTGGCAAGTTTTGCACCTTTAACAACTTCTGCGGTGGTAGATTCCATCGATGATACCGCTTCGTTGGTATCCGCCTGAATGGTCTTAACAAGCGTCTCAATCTGACGGGTTGCCGCAGCAGAACGTTCTGCCAGTCGCTGAACTTCGTCAGCAACGACCGCAAAACCACGACCAGCTTCACCTGCCATCGATGCCTGAATGGCAGCGTTCAAGGCTAGGATGTTGGTCTGGTCGGCGATGTCGTTAATCAATCCAACGATGTCACCAATCTCTTGCGATGATTCACCCAAACGCTTGATACGCTTGGAAGTTTCTTGAATCTGATTACGAATGGTATTCATGCCTTCAATAGAACGCTGTACCACGTTCGCACCATTTTGGGCGATGGCAACCGAACGCTGGGCAACCGATGCAGACTCTGATGCGTTCGCCGATACTTGGTCAATGGACACCGCCATCTCGTTAATCGCCGCAGACACACCAGCAATCTCTTGGGCTTGGTGTTCGGATGCTTCGGCAAGTTCTACCGCTGTCATCTGGGTTTGCTGTGATGACTGAGCAACTCGGTCGGCGGTGGTGTTAATGGCAAGTACCAGCTGACGCAGTTGGTCGATGGCGAAGTTCACCGAGTCGGCAATCGCCCCTGTAAAGTCTTCTGATACGGTGGCATTTACGGTCAAGTCACCTTCTGCCAAGTCACCCAATTCGTCAAGCAGTCGCAAAATCGCCATTTGCGAGCGTTCGTTTTCTTCTTGGATTTGTCTGGCTCGTGCCGCTTCTTGTTCCATCTCTTGACGCTGACGCATGTTTTCTTTTTCGATGATGCGTAGCTCTTGACTGCTCTGTTGTCTTAGTAGGCGATACAAGGCAAATGCCAAAGTCAGGGCACTAAGTAGCAATAAAAGTGCAGGGATTAGAATGCTTTTTTGGGTGATGATGCCACGGTCAATCTTAGACAGCTGTTCTTGGGTCTTGGTGGCAAGGTCGGTGAGTGCTTGGGCAGATTCACGAGATTGGATGGTGGGATCACTTAGGTCAGCCAGCTGGCTGATGACAGGCTCTACCATCTGCTGATAGGTGCCATCGATGGTTTGTAAGGACGGGGAGACTTGCCCAAAGACCGCTTGCTGGTTGTTTAAGATGCGTGCAAAATCTGCCACTTCTTCTTTAAACTCATCGGTATTGGTGCCGGTGCTACTGGTCAATGCCGCCATTTTTTCACTGACGCGTTCAAGGCGTAAAATCTGCTCTTGGATTTCTTTGATGGTGGCAGATGACAGTCCCACTTTCATGGCTTGGTCGGTAACACTGGCATACTGCTCTTGCATTTGGCGGGCGGCGCCTTGGACTTGTTTTTGTAGGTCTTGCAAGGCATTGACGTCGTTTTGGTGTGCGACGATATAATCCACACTGCCTTTTTTGGCTTGCCAATCACTGCTGATGGCGTTGATTGCCCCTGCATCGCCCACCATTTTGTTGTTTTGTAGGCGTGACAACGCTGACTCATAGGACTGCACGTCTGCCAGAAGTTTGGCATAAGCGGCTTTACTGACATCAAAATCACGAGAAAACGTGGCATCATTGACATCTTTGACGATATTTACCGCACTGACTTCTAGCTGATTGACATCACCAAGATAATCGGTTACTTTTAGGAGCGAATACGCCAAATATGCCAAGCTAAACATGGCAATGAACCCAGAGATGATGAGTAGCGTCCACCACTTTTTCTCTGAATCTGACGTTGGTGCGACCGCTAGGGGTTCTGAGACTTTGCTCACATCATTCATTTTGCTTATCCTTTTAAAACCGAGCCACTTATCGCTGCTGCCCGCTTTTGCTTAACTAATACAACTCATCAATTCCACCACTTGTTGATGAAATGCTTTTGATTGGTTTTACATTTGCTCAAACACACTGGGCGTTTTACCCTATAACACAAATGATATTTTTAGAAATATTTATGACACAATTTGTCATTGGCAAAAAAATTTTGGCACATTGGCAATGTCTTGATTTTATAACCAACGCTTAGGTTGTCAAAATCAAAAGCACACCATCAGCCTAATGCTGTATTTAGATACTCGGTATCATGAAACAGCAAAGATGGCATGACCACATGCCATGCCTTATCATCTTTGACAAATCTGCCGTGATTGTACGGAGCAAAGGGCGACTCTTCGGGCAAAGGCACATCTTGGTATTCACTGCCCGAAAATTGCACCATGCCTGTCACTTGATCCACCAAAATGCCCGAAAAAAAGCCATCTTGGTCAATGACCATCACCTTTTTGTTTTTAAGGCGTTCACGACTGTCAATGTTTAAAAATTTTGCCAAATCCGCCAGTGGCAACAGTCGCCCCCGCACGTTCGCCACACCAAGTAGCCATGGCTTGGTCAGTGGAATGGGGGTCAGCTCAGGCAGTGCCAAAATCTCAGACACTTCACCCATCGGGGCGACAAATTCTTGTCCACCTACTTCAAAGGCAATGCCAATCCACTGCGTATAGTCCGCATCGTGTCGCCCTGTTGCCCGAGCCTTGGCAAGGTCGGCAAGACGCAATAACTCAATAAAACCAGACGACGCCACGGCTTACTCCAATACAGAGTGAATGACTCTGATTAACTCTTCTTCGTTAATGGGCTTGGTTAGGTACTCTTTTGCCCCTTGACGTTTGCCCCACACACGGTCTGTCTCTTGATTTTTGGTACTGACAATAATCACAGGAATGTGGGCGGTTTTGGGTTCACGAGTGATTTTGCGAGTGGCTTGAAAGCCGTTCATCTCAGGCATGACGATGTCCATCAGCACCACATCGGGCATCACTTCAATCGCTTTGGCACAGCCATCTTCGCCATTGTCTGCTTCAAACATCTCAAAGCCGTTTTTGACCAAAATCTCACGAAATCGCAACATTTCTGTTGGTGAATCGTCCACTACTAATACTTTTGCCATGTCTGTCTCCGATAAATAAAAAGTCTCGCTAGGTGTCTTACCCAATTAGCGAAAACGACTGATGGTCGCAAACAGGTCTTCTTTACTAAATGGCTTGGTCAAATACTCGTTAGAACCCACGATACGTCCACGAGCTTTGTCAAACAGACCGTCCTTGGATGACAGCATAATGACAGGCTTTTGGGCGTATTCTGGGTGATTTTTAATCATAGAACAGGTTTGGTAACCGTCTAGGCGTGGCATCATGATGTCCACAAAGATGATGTCAGGATTGGTCTCGACGATTTTTGATAAAGCATCAAAGCCATCAACAGCGGTAATCACTTCACAGCCTTCTTTTTGCAGTAGGGCTTCGGCGGTACGGCGGATGGTTTTGGAGTCGTCAATAATCATGACTTTAAGACCAGCAAATTCACTCACGGGATTATCCTTTTGTTTGAAAATGGATTGTAAATTTAGAAATTGGTTAAATTTTGACAATATTTTAGTCAGTAAAAACCTACTTTACTTTTTAACACAAATAAGGCAAATTTTCCACTATTTTTTGACAAAACAAAGGATTTATGGGCTAAAAATATGATACGATAGCAGGGTATTTTACTGACTCTTTTTCGCTGATTGTAACATTGTCATGAACTCAACCATCACCCCATCTCTTTTGCTGTATTTTCGGTCACTGTCCGCCCTTGTGGTGCTGTCATTATTGGTGAGTGCCTGCGAGCCTGTGCCTGATGCTAAGCTGACCGATTTGTCTAGCTTTGATGACAAGCACGAGCGAGATGGGCTGGTACATGGCAACACGGCTGTGCGACCACCCACCGATGCCGATAACGCCAAAATCGCCCTCAATGGCGATAACATAACCCTTGCCACCGCTCATGTCATGGCAATCAAATCCGAGCGTTATCAGCCCGCCTTTCGCCTAGAAGGGGTTATCATCCCCCACAAGCAAACAACCATCACCCTGCCCCAAGATGGCAAACTTGACCGCATGCTTGTCAAAGTGGGCGATACAGTCAAGGTAGGCGACATCGTGGGCAAGTTTTATCAAGAAACCGTCACTTTTGCTGACAACCCCGATAACAGATCCGATGACAGCCTAGATAACAACAAAAGTGATGACAATGCCATCGCCGATGATGCCAATAAGCCTGCTGACAATACCACCAATGCCAAGCAAAACACAAATAAAACAGAAAATATAAAAACATCCGAAAAATCACAAGACCAATCTAAAAACACAGACAAAATCAGCCCCCAAGAGCAGGCTGATGACACCAATGATGAAATACCAACAGCCCCCATCATCACCAAAACCCCCTTTGACGTCAAAAGTCCGATGACAGGCAAGGTAGAAGCCGTCTTTGTCACAGACAAAAACACCACCCACCCCAAAGACACGCCCGTGCTTGTCGTCTTTGATGAACGCTTTGTCAAATTCATCAGCCCCCTGCCTGCTGAGTTCGCCGACTATCTGGCGGTGGGCGATGGCGTGACCTTTGATACCGAAGATGGGCGAAGTTTTGGCGGTCAGATTAAGGGGATCATCCCGAGTGCCAAAGTACATGGCATGATGGACATCCACGTCACCATCAAACCCGAACAAGCCAAAAAAGCCAAACTGACCCTTGATGAACGAGTGGGTGGTTATGTCAATTATGGGCAGATTGAGATTGGGGTTTTGGTGCCGTCTTTTGCCATTTTTGATGACATGCTAAACCCCATGGATTTATCGGAACTGACCAAACCACCCTACCGCCCTGCCACGCCACGCCCTGCATGGCTGTGGACAGTAGGGCAAGATGAACGCTTGGCTTTATCCAAAATCGTCATCATCGAATACCAACCCGAAAGCGACCAATATCTCATCGCAGGCATTGGCTTAGATGGCTTGATTGTGCTTGCTGACCTACCCAAACAGGCTCATGGTGGACGAGTGCGTTTAAAATAGCCCGTAGGCTAGGGCAGGTACGCCCTATTATTTGTCCCAATCTCACCATCGTCTGTAACAATAGTTACAAAGAATGTGTAAAAGTAGGTAAAATCGGCTAAAATATACCCTGCCATTTTAATTAAATAACAATTTACCCCTTGCCAAAGTGGATAAATATTGGCAAGATATAGCCATGATTTTTCGCCCTTAATTTTTGGGTGTTTTATAAAAGATAATTTAAACACTATTTAACACAAGGCACAACCATGACCAAGCAAATCCTACTCATCGAAGACGACCCAGATTTGGCGGAGCTTATCAGTGACTATCTTTCCATGAACTATTATGAAGTTCATCACGCCCCCACCGCCCAAGAAGGACTTGACCTATTAGAAGCCAAAGAGCGTGATATCAATCTCATCGTGCTTGACCTGATGCTCCCTGACATGGATGGCATGCAAGTATGCCAAAAAGTGCGGGCATCTAAAAATGTAATGATTAATAAAGTACCCATCATCATGCTCACCGCCAAGGGTGATACCACCGATCGTGTCTTAGGTTTGGAGATGGGGGCGGATGACTATATTTCCAAACCCTTTGAACCTCGTGAACTGCTCGCGCGTATTCGTGCGGTGTTACGTCGTCATGAGACCCCCAATCAAGCCGATACTGACTCAGGCAGTCTTAGCTTTGGGCGTTTGACGGTGTTTCCTGACAGCCATGAGGTAACCATTGATGATAACATTGTCCGTCTGACCACGCACCAATTTCAGCTACTCCACTACTTTGCCACTCATGCAGGAAAAGTGCTAAATCGTGAACAACTTTGGCAAGCCATGCCCAATGACGACAGTTCAGAGAATATTGACCGTGCCATTGACGTGCATATCTCACGCCTTAGAGCATTGATTGAAGATAATCCTCGTCAGCCCAAACGCATCATTACCGTACGTGGTGTGGGATATCAGTTTGCAACCGATCAAGTATGATTCTCAAAATCCAATGCTTTTGCTTTGTCATTGGATTTTTATATTTTTTACATATAGATAAGGCGTAATCCTTTTACGCCTTTTGATGTATTTAACATGTCAATGCCCACACCAAGCCCCCCACCAATCCGCCTCCGTCTTGGCTTTCGTTCACTGTTTGCAAGGCTATTTATTAGTGTATTTTTGGCAATCATTGCTTTTGCCATTGCCATGATTTTGCTCGCTCAGCTCGTTCATAACAACTCCGACAGCATGAAATCTAAGGTTATTGCAGGACAAATTATCGGACAGATTGATCCATTTTTGATAGAAGTGGATGATGCCATGTTGGGTAACGATCGTTTACAAGCCCGATTTATTCTTGCTGTGGTCAAAAAGAGCTTTGATATCTTTGATGAGAGCCTAGAAGCCAAAATTGGCTTATACGATAAAAACCGCAATCTCATCTTAAAAACCGAAAACAGCGAATTACCCGAACACCTGCCCCCCACCCCATCATGGCTTGCTCAAACCCTACCAACGCTATCGGGCAATGACCCACATCATGTCATCTTAAAGACCAGTTCAGGCTACTGGGTGTGGTATGAGAGCCGAAAACCACCCAAAGAGCGTCCATTTTTGGGTGTGGTTAATTTCTTTACTGGCACACTGCTACTCATTCTCATCATGACAGCAGTGCTGTGGGGCATCACTCGCAACATGACATGGCGGCTAGACCAGATGAGTCGCAAGATGGCAAAAATGGGCGATGGTGATTTTAGCGTACGTGTTGATCAAACAGGCAATGATGAAATTGCCATGCTTGCCTATGGCTTTAACCAGTCTGCCGAGAAAATAGAGCGACTTATCAATGCCAACAGCCTGCTCCTTGCTCACGCCAGTCATGAGTTTAGGACGCCGATTACTCGGATTCGCTTGCAGATTGAGATGATGGACATGCTCACCCAAAAGCTCGACCCTGACGACAAAGCCAAATTTGATAAGCGTGCCTGTGCCATCAACCGTGACCTAACAGGACTCAATGACTTGGTTGAGAGCATTTTATTGGTGAGCCGTCTGGACGCAGGTCATGCCCTACAAGCCAATGAGAGCGTAGATTTGGTAGAGCTTATCAAAAGCGAATGCCAGCACTACACCGAAGCGACGCTCTTTGCTGAGCCTGTAATGATGATGGCACAGCCCAAACTACTGACACATTTGGTGCGTAATCTCATCAACAACGCTCTCATCCACGGCACGCCCCCAGTAGAGATTTATGTCTATGGCTCACCAAGTCTGACAGAGGCGGGCGTTATCCCCAAAGCACTCATTGAGCTTAGCAAAGATGATGAATACATGAACACGCCTACCACCTATGACATCACAACCACGTGCAACATAGAAGATAAGGAACTGGCAAGCCATCTTAATATAGATGATGAGGGACAAAACGACCAAGAGGCAAGCAAATCCATCAGTATCAACGAAAACAATAAAACCTCAGAGCAGTCCATTCAAGATACGCCATTAGAGAAGCACACCCGTGCATTTTTTAAACTACTCTCTCGCAACAAAGATAAGGAGCATGGCAAAAAAAACCTCTATGCCATCATGGCGGTCATCGACCAAGGAGCTGGCATTCCTGTGGATAAGCGTGAAGATATTTTCAGCCCCTTTGTGCGACTAAAACAGGAGAAAAAAGGTTCAGGATTGGGTTTATCATTAGTTACCCAAATCATTCAAGCTCATGGGGGCAGTATCAGCACCGACACATGGCAGGGCAAAACCCGCTTTTTGGTGGTGTTGCCGATGAATCAGGATGGTTAAAATTCACGATAAAGCGACAGATACACTCGCTGATTTTGATATTGATATAACTGGGGAATATTGCTTGTTACGTCCTTATAAACCCAATTTAGCGTGGGTCTCATGCCTTTATATTGCCATTTTGGATTAAATAATGACACATGATGGGTCTTTTCTTTATCTACTCTCGGTATGGAGATGAGTTCGTGATTATTATCAAACTCTCTTTTACTTGTTAAATAACGAGCTTGCAAACCAATACTATCATTCACATGATATTCCATACCTGCCATTGCACCTGATTTTTGATTATCATATTGATGATTTTCAGTATTTTCTATTTGATGATTTAACCCAAAGAATGTGGCATGGCGATTTTTATGATAAAAAACCGCTCACCCTAAGGCAAGCGGTTTTATCATTACTCATAATGTGCGTGCCACTTCATGAATCTCAAAGACTTCAATCTTATCACCCACGGCCACATCATAGCCTTTGACCGCCAGACCGCATTCCATGCCTGCTTTGACTTCATTAACATCGTCTTTATAGCGACGCAATGATTGTAGCTGTCCTGTAAAGATAACTTTGTCATCACGCAAAACACGGATGGGCTTGTTGCGATAAATCGTGCCTTCTTGTACCATACAGCCTGCTGCTGCCCCAAACTTGCTAGAACGGAACACATCACGCACCTCGGCAACACCCAAGATTTTTTCACGATGCTCAGGGGCAAGCATGCCACTCATCGCTGCTTTGACATCATCAATCAAGCCATAAATCACACTATAATAACGAATGTCAAGTCCTGCCTCATCTGCTTTACGCTTACCTGCTGTATCAGCACGCACGTTAAAACCAAGCAATACCGCCTCACTGGACTCTGCTAAGATGACATCAGATTCAGTAATAGCACCCACGCCTGAACTAATCACACGCACCTTGACCTCATCTGTTGACAGGTCATCCAAAGCACCCAGTAAGGCTTCTAGTGAACCACGTACGTCTGTTTTTAGAATGAGATTTAGGGTTTTTGCTTCACTGCCCATGTTGGCAAACATATTTTCCAGACGCATTTTGTTTTGGCGTTCAATCAAACGCTCACGCTCGCGAGCGATACGAAAATCCGCCACTTCACGGGCTTTTTTCTCATCAGAGACCACCAAAAACTCAGAACCTGCCATCGGTGCATCAGGCAAACCCAAAATTTCTACAGGAATGGATGGCCCTGCTGACTTGATACGCCCACCATTTTCATCGGTCATGGCACGTACTTTACCATAAAACTCGCCTGCCAATACAAGGTCGCCTTGTTTTAATGTGCCTTTTTTGACCAGTAGGCTTGCCACAGCACCACGCCCTTTGTCTAAGCGAGATTCTATGACCACACCTTGGGCAGCACCATCCACAGGGGCGGTCAGTTCCATAATCTCTGCTTGAATACTAATGGTATCTAGCAACTCATCAATGCCCATGCCTGTTTTTGCAGAGACTTTGACCAGTGATGTATCGCCACCCCATGCGTCGGTAATCACCTCTTTGACGGACAGTTCATTGAGTACACGCTCTGGGTCAGTGGTGTCTTTATCCATCTTGTTCATGGCGATGATGATTGGTGTGCCAGCAGCTCGTGCATGGTCGATGGCTTCTTCGGTCTGTGGCATAACCCCATCATCTGCCGCCACCACGATGACCACGATGTCGGTCGCCTGAGCCCCACGTGAACGCATGGCGGTAAAGGCAGCGTGACCAGGGGTGTCAAGGAAGGTAATCACACCACGGTCAGTCTCAACATGATACGCTCCGATGTGCTGGGTAATACCACCGGCTTCACCGCTTGCCACTTTGGTTTCACGGATTTTGTCCAGTAGTGATGTCTTACCGTGGTCAACGTGACCCATGATGGTAACGACAGGCGGACGCGTTTGGACGTTGCCTTGTTTCTCGGTAGCGGCCTCTTGTAGGTCATCTTCTAGTTGGGTATCAGACACAGCGATGAAGTTATGCCCAAACTCTTCAATGACTAAGGCGGCAGTGGTTTGGTCGATGACATCACCCTCACGTACCATCTCGCCCATTTTCATGAGTGACTTGATGACTTCACGCACTTTAACTGCCATTTTTTGGGCAAGGTCAGACACGATGATTTCTTCGCCCACTTCAACATTGTGGATGATTTTTTCCACAGGCATTTCAAACTTATGTTTGCTTGCTTGTGATGATTTTAGACCACGTGACTTGGGTCTGATTTCAAGCTCTTCTTTGCCTTTTTTCTTACCGCCTTTGGTACGGCTTGATGTACTGCTGGCACCACGTTTAATCTCACGACGCTCTTTTTCAAAAGACTCTTCTAATGCCGCTCCGACCAAGCCTGCTGCTAGTGGCTCATCTTTACGCACGACTGCACTTGGCACCTCGTCTTTTTCGCTATAACGATTTGCCATTTGTTTCATCTGCTCCAAAGTGCGATTTTGGGCATCAATGGCGGCACGACGGCGATTCTCCGCCTCTATCTCACGCAGTTTTTGCTCTTCGGCTTCACGGGCAAGGCGAGCTTGACGTTCTTCTTCGGTCTCGCTCTTGGCAGGTTTGGCGGGTTGTTTTTTGGCTTTGTCTACCTTGATCTCTTTTTTGCCAGATTTTACGTCACTCTTGGCAGCTGTGCCTTTTTTGACCACAGATGAGCTGACCACGCTGTCGTCTTTATCGGCTTCATCTTTTTTGGCTTTTTTGACAACCACAGACGCACTGGGCTTACTCTCGCCACCATTTACACTGCCCGAATTGGCGCGCATGGCAGCCAGTGTCGCCTCTTGGCGTTTGGCAGCTTCTTGTTTGGCACGCTCTTCGTTTTGCTTGGCTTCTAGGGCGGCAATGGCTTTGGCTTTTTCGGCTTCACGCTCGGCTTGGGCTTTGGCCTGCTCGGCAGCTAGGTCAGGTTTTTGGATGTCAAACTGCTTTTTCTTGGCACGCACGACATTGATGTTTTGGGCTTTGCCGGTGGTGGTGGTGATTTTTTTGGTGGTAGTGGTTTTTTGAGTCATGCCAATGCGGGTCTTTTGGGCTTGACCATGACTTTGTTTTAAAAACGCCACCAACGTCGCCTGCTCATCGGTTGAGACGGTGTCATCTTCGCCACGAGTGGGCAGACCTGCGTCTTTTAGTTGTTTTAAAAGCACGTCAGTGGTAATGTTAGAGTCTTTTGCTAATTCTTTTACGGTTTTTGTCGCCATTGGTTTACCTAAATTTGTTTGGTTATTTGATGAATGATTTTATCATAAAATGATGAATTTGGTGAAAATGGATGGGCAGGATGAGTCTTATTCATCCCCATGTTACCCTCCATTTTTACAAGTTGCCAAATTCTCACCAACCAAATTTGGCAATGTCCTTACGTACTCATTGCAGTACGCCCCATGACGCACGCATGGTTATTCAAACCATGACTGACGTGCTGCCATAATCAGCCTACCCGCCAGCTCACTGCCCATGCCTTCGATGTCTTCGATGTCAAACACCGCTTGTTCGGCTAGGTCGTCAAGGGTAATGATGTCACGCTCCGCCAATTTATAAGCAATGGCAGGGGTCATCTCTTCTAGGGCAAGTAGCTCGCCACTAGGCTCTTTGATGTTTTGCTGTTTGATAAGTTCATCATTGATGATGACTTCTTTGGCACGCTCTTGGATGGCACCGATGGTCTCATCATCCAAGCCGTCAATGTCATAGAAAGTCTCAGCAGGCACATAAGCCACTTCTTCGATGGTGGTAAAACCAATCTCCGCCAATGCCTCTGCCAAATCTCTGTCCACTTCCAAACGCTCGTAGAACAGCGTGATAATCGCCTCAGACTCGCTTTTTTGGCGTTCTAGGTATTCAGATTCCAGCATCATGTTGAGCTTATAGCCGGTCAAATCAGATGCCAAACGCACGTTTTGACCTTGTGAACCGATGGCACGAGCCAACTGGTCGTTCGCTCCAAAGATGATGTCGGCAGTTTGGTTATCTTCATCTAACACGATACTAGACACGTCCGCAGGTTCTAATGAGCTGATGATGTACTGGGCAGGGTCATCGCTCCACACCACGACATCAATACGCTCGCCATCTAGCTCTTGTTGCACCGCTTGAATACGAGTGCCACGCATGCCGATACACGCCCCCACAGGGTCGATACGACTGTCGCCTGTTTTTACTGAGATTTTGGCGCGCAAGCCGGGCAGACGAGCCACATCACGAATCTCAATAATCCCTTCGCTAATCTCAGGGACTTCTTTGGTCATCAAGGCAACCAGCATCTCATTGCTCGTGCGAGACAGCACCAGCTGACTGCCACGCCCATCACGATTGACCTTGGCAAGTAGTGCCGTCACACGGCTCTTAGGGCGTAGCATTTCACGGGGCAAGGTTTGGTCTTTGGCAAGATAACCCTCCGCCCCGTCGCCCAAGTCAATGATATAGCCATCACGGCTTGCTTTTTTAACCTCACCGGTAATCAGCTCGCCCACACGAACCTCAAAAGCATCGGCAATCAAGGCACGCTCAGCTTCACGGATTTTTTGGATGATGACCTGCTTGGCTTGGGTAGCGGCAATACGCCCAAACTCAATGGACTCAATCTGCTCTTCGATGATGTCGCCAATTTGGTATTCGTTTTCGTCCAAATCGCTAATCGCCTTTTGGCAAGCAGGCATCTCATGGTCTTCGTCCGCCACCACCGTCCAGTAGCGATAAGTGTCATAATCGCCTGTCTTACGGTCAATGGCGACACGGATTGCCACTTCTGGCTGTTCGGTATAGACTTTTTTCTTGGTTGAGAAAACAAGCGCCTGCTCAATCGCCTGAAAAATATCATCAGGGTCAAGCCCTTTTTCATTACTGACGGTCTCAACAACGGTCAAAATCTCACGGCTCATTGCTTATCCTTAGGTTAATTGATTAATAACAACATCAATCTTGATAAATCAAATTGGCTTTATCCACATTATCAAAAGCGATGTCAAATTCTAGTCTATCTTCGGTGACCACATTCATGCTCGTCTCACCCGCACTCGCCAGACGACCCACGACCTTACGGCGTTTGGTGTCGCCTTGCCCGATGGCGTGAATCAGACGCAAACTGACGGTCTCGCCCACAAACATCGCCACCTGCTCAGGGGTAAACAGCGGACGGTCAAACCCAGGGCTTGACACTTCTAGCACATACTCACCAGCAATGGGGTCATGCACTTCTAGTACGCCTGAGACTTGGTGATTGACCGCTGAGCAGTCCTCAATGGTGATATGCTCGCCACGCTCACGGGCATCGGCATTTACTTCGATATAGATACGAAGTAGCGATTTACGCCCTTGGGGCATAAACTCAATCCCCCAAAGCTCTACGCCACAAGCGGACACCGCAGGGGCAATCATTTGGGTAAGTTCAGCAATCTTGCTAGATGGTTTCATTTTGGCTTGGTTAATCCTATGTTAAAGCACAAATTAAAAATCAAAAGAGTTAAAAGCGGTTTGGCAAATTGCAAATACAAAAAAACCCACAAAACACGTTGGTGGGCTAAAATCATTGCTCGCCGACATCTTAACCATGTTTACTTTATCAAGTTTAAAAAATAATGATAAATTTATGGAAAGATACCTTATTTTACAATTTTATAAATAATTTTAAATAAGGATTTAAAAAGTGGTAGCGGGGGCTGGATTTGAACCAACGACCTTCGGGTTATGAGCCCGACGAGCTACCAGACTGCTCCACCCCGCATCAATTTAGAATGCCATTATAGCATGGTTTTTGGCATTGTCAAGAGAAAATTTGATTTTCTTTGCAATTTTTCTCATTTTTATGGCAAATACAAAGAGCAGGCATGTCTTGATTTTTTATAAAATAAATCATCGCCCTTTTGTACCACTTTCTTGCATCCTTTATTGGAGTGCTGGGGTATTGGGACATTGGGGTCTGCTAATCCATCTTTGACAAGTCCATCTTAGGGTCAAGCCGATACACCAAAAACGTACCAATAGCCACGAGTGCCGTGATGACAATACCCAACTTCAACACAGGACTGACATCAAACAGACTTAGTAGTAATCCCCCAAAAATCCCCACACTAAACTGCAATGCCCCTTGCATGGCAGACGCCATACCCGCCCGCTTTTTTTGATATGCCAAAGCGATGGCGGTCGCGTTAGGCTGAGTAAAGCCAAGTCCTGAAATACAACAAAATATCGCCACAAATACAAGTGGAAAATAGCCAAGCCCCGTTAATGCCAGTACCAGCAGACAACTGGCAGAGACAAGCTGCATCAAAGCCCCAAAGCGTAGCAGTTGCACAAGGCGAAAACGACTGGTCAAAAACTGATTGACCTGCGTTAAGGCAATAAAGCCAAAGGCATTTGCCCCAAAAGCGATGGCAAACTGCTTTTCAGATAAGCCAAAATTGACCATAAACAGCTCACTGGAAATGGACAAATAAATGAAAAATGCCCCTTGTAGCACGCCCCCTGCAACCGCAGGAATGATGAACGTCTTGTCCTTGGCTAAGTCAAGATAAGAGGCAAAAGTTTGGCTAATCGGTTTGGTATTGCGATTTTCTGGGGCGAGCGTTTCTTTTAAAAACAGCTTGGTCAAGATGATATTAAATATCCCATAACCTGCCAAAAACCAAAACAGAGCATGCCAGTCGGCAAATCCCAAAATCAACGCCCCCAAACTCGGGGCAAGTATCGGAGCCAACCCCATGACCAACACCATGAGACTAAACGCCCTTGCCCCCTGTATGGGGTTTAGGGTGTCACGAATGGCGGCACGGGTTACCACGGCTGTCACGCACGCCCCCAACGCCTGCAACGTACGGGCAGCAAACAGCACCAGCTCACTGGTGGTGGTCGCACAGATGACGGACGCCACCACAAATATCGTCATGCCCATGTACATGGGTAGTACTCGCCCCACCCTATCCGAGAATGGTCCATAAAACAGTTGCCCGAACACCAAACCAATAAAGTAAAACGGCACTGATTTGGACACTTCGGACACACTCACGCCAAAATCATCCGCCATGGTCGGCAGAGCAGGCAAATACATGTCAATGGCAAGCGGACCGATGGCAATCATCACGCCCATCATCATCACCCACAGGGTGGGAAAGGGCTTGGCGTGTGCCGCTTGGTCTTGGGAATTATTATGTGGCATATTAATATCACTTATCTTAACGCTGACTGATGGGTGTGGTTATTGGTTATTATTATGTCAATCAGCCAAATTTTACAAAAAATTAAATGAGAAAATCCGACTATTTTACCATGATTTGCCCCATTTGACGGTAAAAAATTGCACTACCAACATTGACATTTTAACCTTAAAAATTTTCACTGTATCTTGAAAACATTGAAATTGATTAATCCTAAACTTTTTGTTATAGTAACGCACTCTGTATCACAACTCATCATACACCATGACCACGCACCAAACCGACCTAGCCCACGCCATCAGCCACACGCCCATGAGTGCCTACCAATGGCTCATCGTTGCCTTAGCCGTGATTCTAAATATGTTGGACGGCTTTGACGTGCTGGCGATTGCCTTTACCGCCAAAAGCATCCAAACCGAGCTTGGGCTGACAGGGGTGCAAATCGGTACGCTCATGAGTGCAGGTTTTATTGGCATGGCAATCGGCTCTATGGGACTGGCTCCCTTGGCGGACAAATTTGGCAGACGTCCACTACTTATCATAGCAACCGCCCTATCGGCACTGGGCATGTTTATGACGTATTTTTCGCACACAACCCAATCCATTGGCTTTTGGCGCGTGATAACAGGAATTGGCGTGGGTGGCATTTTGCCATGTACCAACGTCATCGTGAGCGAATACGCCAACCAAAAATGGCGTGGGCTTGCCATTGCCATTTATGCTTGTGGTTTTGGTATTGGGGCGATGCTTGGCGGGCTGTCAGCGGTCATGCTCCAAGATGAATTTGGCTTTCGTTCGGTATTTATGACAGGGGCGGTATTGACAGGGCTGGCACTGGTGGCACTCATCGCCCTATTGCCTGAATCGGTGGATTTTTTAAACCAAAAACAACCTGCCAACGCCCAAACCAAACTCAGCAAAATCGCCCACAAAATCGGCAAACAAGGCAACTGGCAACTGCCCACCCAAAATCAATCTGCCAAAGCCAAAGCACCCATCAGCCAGCTCTTTGCCAAAGGTCAGCTAAAAACCACGCTGCTTATTTGGGCTGCGTTCATTGCTGTGATGTCCTCTTTTTATTTTATCAGTTCATGGACACCTGCTCTGTTAGAATCATCAGGACTTGCCAAAGAACAAAGCCAAAAGGTTGGCATGGCAATCAGCATTGGCGGTACGATAGGCTCGCTCATCTTTGGTTTTTTGGTGAGTAAATTTACCCCAAAATCCACACTCATGGCGTTTGTTGTACTGTCATCTTTTGCCATCATTGGTTTTGTGTTTAGCCCAACATTAACCCTTGCCCTTATCTTTGCCATTTTGGTCGGCAGCCTTGTCAATGGCTGTATCACAGGACTTTATACCATAAATCCCACGCTGTATGCCCCAGAATTTAGAAGCACAGGGGTTGGCACGGCAATCGGCGTAGGGCGTATTGGTTCTATCGTCTCGCCCATGCTGGCAGGGAAACTGTTGGATGTGGGTATTGGCAAAGATGATTTGTATCTTGGGGCGAGTGGTTTTATTTTATTGGCACTGGTGGCGTTATATTTTTTAAAGCCAAATGAACGTTGATTTTTATCTTATTAAATACGAATATATGATATAACCCACTATTGATTTTACGGAGATACGTAAGTTTATGAATAATGAAGAAAATGAGTATTTCAATTTTATTGTTATAGGTTCTGATGAGAATTTTGTGATTGAAAATAATGAAATATCATTATGGATATCAAGATTCTTGGAGTATACTACCGATGAAATCAAAGAGTTATTTAATGGAAACTATAAAGAAATTATAAATTTGCCTTGCATATATACTTATGAAGGCAATGGCTCAAAAGTATATCTTGCTAAAATTGACAAATTTAATATAAAAGGTAGAAACGTAATATTATCTTTTAAGGACATGCAGGAGCAAGATATAAATTCTTATGATTTATTTGATAATAATAGAAAAATTATACAGGAATGGGAATTATATAGACAGCATTGGGCAATTAAAAAAGGTGATTTATCCACGATATTAGATTCAAATTATAACTCTAGTAATACTGGGAGCACAATAGAAGCAAAACCCATTGAATTTGGCACACCTATTGATAATTCTTCAACCAATGACAAACAAGAAACTTATATTGTTAATGTTCAAGACTTGATAAGCCAACTTAAAAAGAATGAAAGTGATAAAACAGTTTTTTATCGTGGTCATAGTCAGAAAAAATACAAACTTGAACCGTCATTATTTCGCAGTGATGAACAAGGTTTTTATTATTATAGAGAAAATGAACATGTTATCTATCGTGAATTACTTTCTTTAAATTATGCTGAGTTTTCTGATGACGATTCTACATTTGATAGACTTGTTCACATGCAACATTTCTCACTACCAACAAGATTATTAGATATTACAAGCAATCCTTTGATAGCTTTATATTTTGCTTGCAAGTCTCACGAAAATGAAGACGGGGATTTAATCTCAATAACAATCAAAGATGAAGATTTAAAATACTTTGATTCTGATACTGTTGCCTGTCTTGCCAACTTGTGCAAGTTAAGCTTTTCTGAAAAAGAAAAATTGAATGTAGATGATAAAACAAATACAATTTCAAATAAGTATCTTCATTATATTAAAGATGATAAACCCTATTTTGAAAATAGGTTATGTGATAAAGATATTCGCAAAGTTGTTTGTGTAAAAGGAAAGTCCACTAACCCAAGAATTTACGCACAATCTGGGGCGTTCTTACTTTTTGGGCTTGACGCTATTTTAGATGATGATAATGACTTTAATTTTAATTTTAATTTTAATTTTAATATTACTCATTACATTATAAAATCAGAAAACAAGCAAAAAATACTTGAACAACTTGATTTATTAAATATTAACGAAAGTACTGTTTTTCCTTATTTGGAAAACTCAGCAAAATACATTTCTCATAAATTTAAGAAAATTTCCTTTTAATAATATTTTAAAATAGCCAATAAAAACCAATGTCTTTCATAAGATTTTTTTAACCAAGCAAAAGAGAGTAAGCCATGAGCCAACTTTTTCCAAACGCCAAACCTCGCAATGTCGCCCCTTATCGCAATGATGTGGTCGGCTCGTTTTTGCGTACCGACACACTAATGAATGCCAAAGCCAAGCTAAATGCTGGCGAGCTAAGTCAAGATGAGTATGATGTTATTCTAAAAGATGAGATTGGCAAACTGGTCGCCAAACAAAAAGAAAACGGCTTGCACGCTGTAACGGACGGTGAGTTTAGCCGTGTGTGGTGGCATTTGGATTTTATGGCTGGATTGGACGGTGTGGAATGGGTAGAAACCGAGAATTTTTCGGTGCAGTTTAAAGATGCCAAGCCAAAAAGCCATAGCGTCAAAATCGTGGATAAGATTGATTTTTCAGACGACCACCCTTTTATCAAAGCCTACCAAATCTTAAAAGACTGTGCTGGCGATTCCCCAACCAAATTCACCATACCCTCTCCATCCATGCTACATCTTGTGGCGTGCGTGCGTGATGTCAACTATAAGCCCATTGAACTGTATCAAGATGAAAACCACCTGTACGATGACATTGTGGTCGCTTATGTCAAGGTCATGTATAAGTTTTATGACATGGGACTGCGTAATTTGCAACTGGACGACACAAGCTGGGGGCAATTTTGTGCGTTAGACAAAAAGGCAGGGTTTGCCGAGCGTGGCATTGATTTTGACAAATTGGCGGTGGATTATGTTGCCATGCTAAACCGAATTGTGGATGCCAAACCTGCCGACATGCAAATCACCATGCACATCTGCCGTGGTAATTTCCGCTCAACGTGGTTCTCCGAAGGCGGTTATGCTCCGATTGCCGAAGTGCTGTTTGGCACCTGCCGAGTGGACGGCTTTTTCTTGGAATATGACAGCGAGCGAGCAGGCGACTTTGCCCCACTTGCCCACATCAAAGACCAACAAGTCGTGCTAGGCTTGGTAACTTCAAAAACAGGCGACCTTGAAAACAAAGACGACATCATCGCCCGCATCTGTGAGGCCACGCAGTACGTGGACATCAATCAGCTTTGCCTATCGCCACAGTGCGGATTTGCCTCCACAGAAGAGGGCAATATCCTAACCGAAGAAGCTCAGTGGGCAAAGGTAGATATGATTAGAAAAATTGCTGATGAAGTTTGGGGTGAATAATTTCCCTAAAAAATTGTTTTAAATAACAAGCAAAAAGCGAAACTGGCAAATTTAGCAGTTTCGCTTTTTTATTTAGACTTCCTGCAAAACCAGTTTTCCGTTCGCCCTTGTATAACCCAACACCAAACCTAGATTATCTGCTAGAATGTTGTTGGGTTATACAAGCAA